>Ga0247721_100373_pt1 | contig 15156 bp, 16 predicted proteins | sample MSEWel2017_08_16_FD_189089 | JGI IMG/M metagenome (GOLD analysis project Ga0247721, IMG submission 189089) | Subsurface sediment microbial communities from gas well in West Virginia, United States - MSEEL Well Study Marcellus 3H_2017_08_16 | ecosystem: Environmental > Terrestrial > Deep...
GTTATTTACCCAACCTAATAATATAAGTCTAGGAAGTTTTAGCCTAAAAATCAAGAGTAAATTTGTTTTTAATTATAAATGTCTTAACTATATTATACGAGGAGGTAGATATAGTTGAAAATTTTAGTCTTAACTGATACTCATATTCGCGGGACTACTCCTCGTAATCGTTTAGATGAATTTCCTACTATGCTAAAAAAGAAATTAATAGAAGTTAAAGAGGTTATTGAGAAAGAAGAGATAGATTTTGTTTTACATGGAGGCGACCTTTTTGACCGTCCTGATACTGCTCCTTCAGTAGTTGGTGATTTTATTCATATATTACGTGACTTTAAGGTGCCTATTTATACTATTGCTGGCAATCATGACCTTTATGGTCATAACCCTAGTACATTATCACGAACAATGTTAGGTTTGCTCAATGCTTCAGGTATTATCAATATTCTAGTTCCTGATGATGAGGAGATAATAGAGATAAAAGGGGTAAAAGTTCAGTTAAATGGTTCATCATATCATTATGATTTAGATAAATCTAATCGTGTAAGCGATTATTTAATTAAGAAACGCACTGATGTTGATTATGCTATTAATATAGTTCATGGTATGTTGCTGCCGCGTCCTTTTCCAGTAGACTTAGATTATACATTGCTAGACGATATAAAAGACACGGAAGCTGATATCACAATTACCGGACATTATCATACTGGCTTTGGAGTCAAAAGGCTGTCTGAAGATAAATACTGTTTAAATCCTGGGAGCTTAGTTAGAATCGGCGCTTATGCTAGTGAGTTAAAAAGAAAGCCGCAAGTGGCTATTATTAATTTAGAAGAAGATATAGATATTTCATTGTATAAATTAAAAGTTGCTGAAGCCGGAGAGCAAGTGTTAGACCGGAGTCAGATAGAGTTAAATGAGTATCGACAAAAAAAACTAGCTGGTTTTGTACAGGAGATAAAGAGTGCTGGTTCATTCAATTCTTTAGGTTTAAACGATATTTTGAATGAACTAGCTAATAATAAAGATTTAGATAAAGCAATAAAAGAAGAAGCAAGAAGACGCTTGGAGAAGGCAGAAGAGCGATTAGTTTAGATAGAGAGTTGAGGTGAACGTTATGCAGATAATTAAGGAGATTACTATTGAAAACTTTCAATCCCATAATCAGACTATTATTGAATTAAGTGATGGATTGAATGTAATTACAGGGCCCTCTGATACCGGAAAATCAGCTATTATTAGAGCTTTAAGATGGGTTTTATATAATGAGCCATTAGGCGATGAATTTATTCAGGTAGGTACTAATCAGTGTCGTGTAGGTATATTATTAGCAAATGGATATCGAGTTATTAGAGAACGGTCTAATAGAGAAAATAGATATGTAGTAATTGATCCTACAGGGGAGAAGGAAATCTATAGTGGATTTGGAACTAAAGTTCCAAAAGATGTAACAGAAGTTCATCAGATGCCGAAAGTAACTATAGATGATGATATGGAGACGACTTTAAATTTAGATTATCAGTTGGTTGGTCCCTTTTTGCTGAATGACAGTGGTTCTACTAAAGCAAAAGTTATTGGTCAATTAACAGGAGTACATATTATTGATGCTGCTATTAAAGATGTGGCTATTGATCTAACACGGGCTAAGAGAAAGAAGAAACAAGAATTATCCGAGATAGAACGAATTGATGAACAGTTAAAAGAATATCAAGACTTACCAGCCTTAAAGAAAGAAATAAATAAGAAAGAGAAACTTTTAGGTCAGCTAAAAGAGGTTAACAATAGATTAAATAAATATTATAATCTACAAAGAGGATGGGAAGAGGTTGAAAAAGAGAGAGTTTATTTAAAAGAGGTATTAAAGGAATTAAATCAATTAGAAAAGATGGAACGACTCCTTAAAAAAATGAGTAAAAAGAAAGAAAAACTTCTTATTTTAAAGAGGTTATGGAATGATTGGCAAAAAACCAATGCTAATATAGAGAAATTAGACCAAACGCTAAATAGATTAAGCAATTTAGACAAAGTAGGGAGCTATTATCAAAAGATAGATAGTGTAGCTGAAAGACGAAAGACTTTAAACAAATTAAAGCAAAGCTTTAATGAGGTTAAAGAAGAAATAATAACTACTCAATCCAAACTTAAAGAGACAACGAATTTAGATAAGATTGAAAAGTCATTAAGTGAATTTAGTAAGTATAATAAGAAATATTTACAGCTTAAGAATATACAACAAGAGTGGAAGGTATTAATCACTGAATTAAATGAGAAGGAAAAAGTTTTAAAGAAATTAAATAATACAGATAGAGTGCAGAACTTAATTCAGCAGATGAAACAGATTAAAGATAGATTAAGAGATTTAAAACAAATTAAAGAGGACTATATGGCTAATAAACAGAGTATCAATAAAGGTAGAGAGTATATTGAGACAGTGAAGCGAGATTTAAATAAGAACTTAAATAGATATGAAAATAAGCTCAAAGAATTAAAGAGGTGTCCGCTCTGCTTTAGCCAAATTGAAGAGGGAGTGTTAGAACGAATAATTGATAATTATCAATTAGGGAGGGGTAAATAATGACAGATAAAGACTTTGCGAAAGAGATTAAAGAGTTAAAGGATAACTTAGATGCTGCTAAGACAAAACAATATAAATTTGAAGCTAGAATGGATGAATTAAAGAAGAAACGAAAGCGATTATTGGAAGAATTAGAATCGTGTGGAGTAAAACCTGAAGAGTTAGAAGAGGAAATTAAGAACTTAGAAGATAAGTTACAAAAATTAATTAGTGAAGCTAATGAATTGCTTCCTCATGATATTCTTAATGAATAAGGGAGGAATTAGATGCAAGTTAATAATGTAATAAGCAAGTTAGATAGGAACTTAATTAAACAGAAAGAAGAATACAATATTCGTAAAGGTGAGCGGAATCGATTATTAACTGATAAAGAGGAGCGAGAGAAAGAGATTAAAGAGCTTAAAGATGATATAGATATATTTGAGCAGACAAGAATTTTACTAAAAGAAGTTTCAGAATATGCTAGAGAGCAGGCTAAGCAACAGATAGTGAGCTTAGTTACTAAAGCATTACAATTCGTATTTGGTCCAGAATTTAGTTTTGAAATAGAGATTGAAGAAAAGAGAGGTCGTCCTCATGTTGAATTTTATGTAGTTTCTGATTATGGTGACCGTAGGTTAAAGAATAAACCTCAGACTGCAAGAGGGGGAGGGGTAGTGGACGTAGTTTCTTTGGCATTAAGGGTGGCAATCTTGGAATCGTATAATCCTAAAGTGGCTGGTCCTTTGGTGTTGGATGAGCCAGCTAAACATGTTAGTGCAGATTATATTGTTAATGTAGCTCAGTTTTTGAAGCATATTAACCAAATTTTTTCTCGCCAAGTAATTATAGTTACTCATGAGAACCATCTTAGTGAAATAGGGGATAAAGCATTTCGGGTAAAAGCAGAAGAAGGGGTTAGTAATGTAACAACTGATTTTCAAGCTTGACATACCTTTTGGAAAAGTATACAATGAAAAAGAGCGTCCTCTCAGCATAAAAAATTTATGTTTTTTGATAGAAAATAAGTACAATTTAATATGGAGGTGAATTTATATTTATGGTGCAAACATTAATTCTAGTAATAGTTGCTTTAGTAGTTGGCGCAGGTGTAGGTTATCTAATTAGACGCCATATTGCTGAAGGCAAGATTGAATCTGCTGAAAAACGTGCAGAAAAAATTATAGATGATGCACATCGTGAAGCAGATTCTAAGAAAAGAGAAGTACTCTTAGAAGCTAAAGAGAAGGCTCACGAGATAAAAGAAGAAGTAGAAAATGAATGTCGTGAACGCCGTAATGAGCTACAACGTTTAGAGGGAAGGCTAGTTAAGAAAGAAGAAACTTTAGAATCGAAAATGGATAATGTTGAAAGAAAAGAAAAAGTTTTAAAGCAGAAAGCAAAGAAAGTCGAAGAAAAGAAAGAAGAGATTGATGAGTTACATCAAAAGCATGTTCAGCGGTTAGAGAAGTTATCAGGTTTAACTACTGAAGAGGCAAAAGATATCTTATTAAAGAGAATAGAAGATGAAGTCGAACATGAGTCAGCAAGAATGATTAAGGAGGTAGAAAGTCAAGCTCGTGAAGAAGCTGATAAACGAGCTAGAGAGATTGTATCTACTGCGATTCAAAGATGTGCAGCTGATCATGTAGCTGAGACGACGGTTTCTGTTGTTTCATTACCTAGCGATGAGATGAAAGGACGTATTATTGGAAGAGAAGGGCGTAATATTAGAGCTTTAGAGAATTTAACAGGTATTGATTTAATTATTGATGATACTCCAGAGGCAGTAATTCTTTCTGGTTTTGATCCGATTCGTCGTGAAATTGCACGAATAGCTTTAGAAAAGTTAATAGTTGACGGAAGAATCCATCCGGCTCGTATAGAAGAAATGGTTGAGAAAGCAGAAGAAGAGATAGATTCAAGAATCTATGAAGTAGGTGAACAAGCTACTTTTGATACAGGAGTACATGGGCTAGATAGTGAAATTATTAAGTTATTAGGTAGGCTTAAATATCGGACAAGCTATGGTCAAAATGTATTGCAACACTCAATTGAAGTATCTCACTTAGCTGGTGTTATGGCTTCTGAATTAGGAGTGGATGTTAACTTAGCTAAGCGAGCAGGTCTTTTGCATGACTTAGGAAAAGCAGTTGATCATGATGTTGAAGGACCTCATGTTAAGATTGGGGCTGACTTGGCTAAAAAATATGGTGAATCAGACAAGATAATTCATGCTATTGCTGCTCACCATGGTGATATAGAAGCAGAATCAGTAGAAGCTGTATTAGTGGCGGCTGCTGATGCAGTATCTGCTGCTAGACCTGGAGCAAGACGTGAGACATTAGAATCATACATTAAACGTCTTGAAAGCTTAGAAAAGATTGCTGATTCATTCAATGGAGTAGAAAATGCTTATGCTATTCAAGCAGGGCGTGAAGTGAGAATTATGGTTCATCCAGATCACGTTTCTGATAATAAATCTGCTAAATTAGCTTATGATGTTTCTCAGCAGATTGAGGATGAGCTAGAATATCCAGGCCAGATTAAAGTGACAGTCATTAGAGAGACCAGAGCAGTTGATTATGCAAAATAATATACAATTTATAAGTTAGTTATTTTTGAACGCTCTAATCTATTAGATTAGGGCGTTTTTTCTATTTGTAATATTTAACTTTATTGAATAGGCAGGATTTCAATGAATTAATCTAGAAGATAATGATTTAATAGAGAGTTAAAGATTAATTAGGATAAGAAGTGTAGGTTTTTATTTATAAAATTTTTAGGGATGGTGAAAAATAAAATGGAGCCTGTAGCTAAAAAATATAGCAATCAATCCGAGAGCATGGAATTAATTATTTCAATTTTAATTAGATATCCACAGATTAATAAAGTTAATATTGATCCAGAAAATAAGGAATTATCATTTACTTTCTTAGTTGATTCTAAATTAGAAAAGAATCGGATTGAACAGTTTACAACTAAATTAAAGAAGAGTTTGGAACTGTTTAATCGGTTGGCAAAAATAGAACCAAGTCATCTTAAGGTTGACTTTGATGATTATGAAGTTTTAACTAAGGTTAAGGTGATTACTAGCTTATTAAGTTTAACTAAAGATAAACTTTCTTTTTTTATTCAATTTTTTCAGTCTGAATTTAGTAATGACTTATTAGTTGAAAGTATTGAACCATTACCAGAAGATGCTTTAACAGAACAAGAAGAGACTATCAATAGTCTCTTAATAAAATTGGACCATAAAAGAATGCAGCAGTCACTAACTGGTTTTAGAGATGGTGATAAAGTTCTAGTATTTGATAAAGCAATTAAATCTGTTAGCTAAATCTATAATTAATTATACAAAATCCTTAATAGATAGCTTTTGTATCTAAGTGTAGTTAGGAAGGAGAATTAGAATGAAGGTCTTAGTGATTGGAGATATAGTTGGAAGGGCAGGAAGAAGAGCCGTTAGAGAACTATTACCTAATATTAAACAGGAAGAAGAGATTGATTTTATAATAGCTAACGGTGAAAATGCTGCTGGTGGATTTGGACTTACGGAAAAAGTAGCACAGGAACTTTATGATTATGGTGTTGATGTTTTGACAATGGGGAACCATACTTGGGATAACAAAGAGATCTTCAATTTTATTGATGATGATCAGAGGTTAATTCGGCCTTATAATTATCCTCCTGGAACGCCTGGAAGAGGATATGGAATTTATAAGTTAGAGTCTGGGGGTACAATAGCTGTAATTAATCTACTAGGGAGAATTTTTTTAGATGGTGTTGATTGTCCATTCCGGAGTTTAGAAGAGTTATTAGATGAGATAGAAGCAGATTTAATTTTGGTCGATTTCCATGCTGAAGCCACCTCAGAAAAAGTAGGCTTAGGTAGATATTTTGATGGACAGGTAGCAGCGGTTTTTGGGACTCATACCCATGTCCAGACAGCCGATGAAAGAGTGTTAACTAGTGGGACAGCATATATAACCGATTTAGGCTTAACTGGTGGGATAGAATCAATTTTAGGAATGAAAGAAGAGGATGTATTAAAGAAGATGGTCACAAAACTTCCTCAACGATTTTCAGCAGCTACCGGAGATACTCAACTTTGTGGTGCAATTATTGAGTTGGATTTGAAGAATAAATTAGCTAATTCTATTACTAGGATTAGACGAGAACATTATAATTAAATTAAGCTGCTTCCTCTTTAGTTAGAAAAGTCTGAAATTTTTTAAAAAAGAAGGAATTTTTTTCTAGGTGTCTAAATAATATTATAGTAAAGCAAAGGTATTTTTAACAAAAAGAGGAGGTATTTAATTAACATGGAAGTACTAAAGGTATCATCTAGTTCCAGTCCAAATTCAGTAGCTGGTGCATTAGCTGGGGTTTTAAGAGAAAGGGGAGGTGCTGAACTCCAAGCTATAGGAGCAGGAGCAATTAATCAAGGAATTAAGGCAGTAGCAATTGCCAGAGGCTTTGTAGCACCGAGTGGTATGGATCTAATCTGTATTCCAGCCTTTACTGATATTGAGATTGATGGTGAGGAGCGAACAGCTATTAAGTTAATTGTGGAGCCGCGGTAAATTTAATAAATTTAAACTTTTGCCTACCTATTCAAATGTTGAATAGGTAGGTCTTTTAGGTGCATATAACTTCTCATTCTTAGCATATGATTAATTAAGGAGGAGAAGTAAAGATGATAAATCATATTTGGTTTGGATTAATTTTAATTGGAGTTATAACGGGAATGTTTACCGGAAATATGGACCAGGTTTCAGAAGCAGTCTTAAAGTCAGCTGAAGATGGAGCTATGATTCTAATTAAGTTAATAGGTCCAATGTCATTATGGTTGGGTATTATGAAGTTAGCTGAAGAATCAAATTTTACCGACTTAATATCTCGGGTTATTAGACCAATAACTACACGTTTATTCCCAGAAATCCCCCCCAATCATCCAGCATTAGGCGCAATTATGTTAAATATAAGTGCAAATATATTAGGTCTAGGAAATTCTGCTACGCCACTAGGGATTAATGCCATGCAGAAATTACAAACTTTAAATCCTGACTCCCAAAGGGCTACAAATTCAATGTGTACCTTTCTAGTAATAAATACTTCTAGTGTGACATTAATTCCAGCAACGATTATTAGCCTACGTTCTGCTGCTGGTTCTAGTGCTCCAATGGAGATTATAGGTACTACTCTTTTTGCTACTACTTGTTCTACTATTGCCGGAATAATAGCAGATAGAATTTTGCGAAAAATTTGGTCTTAAGGAGGCAGAGAGATGGCTTTATATTTAAAGTATTTATCTGAATGGGCGATTCCGGTAATAGTTTTAACTATTGTTGCTTATGCTTATTTCAAGCAGGTTAAGGTTTATGAGGTATTTACTGAAGGCGCTGTAGAGGGAGTTACTACAGTGGTTAAGATAATTCCTTATTTGATAGCAATGTTAATGGCAATCAGTATCTTTAGGGCATCGGGGGCTTTAGATATCTTATTAAATATATTACAGCCTGTATTACAGTTTTTTGGGATTCCTAAAGAGATTGTTCCTTTAGGTTTAGTTAGACCACTTTCAGGGACCGGTTCATTAGGTATAGTAACTGAATTAATCCAGCAATATGGACCAGATTCGTTTATTGGTCGTTTAGCTTCTACACTTCAAGGAAGCACAGAGACTACTTTTTACATAGTAGCTGTTTATTTTGGAGCAGTTGGAATTAGAAATACTAGATATGCGATTGTAGCTGGTTTAATAGCAGATTTAGTAGGGTTTTTAGCAGCTATTTATATTACAAGAATGGTATTCTAAATTTCAAATAATTTCATATTAGATAAGAAATTATATTGGACAAGTTTAAAAATAAATTTGATATTTTAGCTAATAATCTTTATAATAGTATATGGGTGTGAAAAATGTAGCAAAGTGAAGGTGGAGACTATAATGATGAATGTTGACTTACATTTACACACTACTGCTTCTGATGGTAGTTTTACTCCTACTAAAGTAGTAGATAAGGCAGTTGAGCTAGGTCTTAAGACAATTGCTATCACAGACCATGATACTATTGGAGGAATAGAAGAAGCACAGTTAGCGGCAGTAGATAAAAATTTAGAAGTAATTCCAGGAATCGAATTAAATACTGATATATCTGATGCAGAAGTGCATATTTTAGGTTATTATATAAATACCAATGATTTAAAGTTAACAGATACTTTAAGTAAATTAAGAAATAGCAGATATAATAGAGCACAAAGAATGGTAAAAAAATTAAATCAGTTAGGGATTGACATTACTTTTAAGCGTGTCTGTCAGTTAGCAGGAGAAGGAAGCTTAGGACGAGTTCATATTGCTCAGGCTATAATAGAATCTGGTTATGTTAAAGAAATTAGTCAGGCGTTTGACCGTTATATTGGGAAAGGGTCTCCAGCCTATATTAATAGATATAAGTTGACCCCAGTAGAAGCGGTTAAGTTGGTTAAAAGGGCAGGAGGTGTACCAGTTTTAGCTCATCCCGCTTTAGCTAAGCGTGATTATTTAATACCTGAATTAGTTAATGCAGGTTTGCAGGGTTTAGAGGTTTATCATTCTGAACATGATGAAGATGATGTGCAGCATTACGCTGCTTTAGCTGAGGAGTACGAATTGATTAAAACTGGAGGTTCTGACTGTCATGGGCCGAATAAAGGTAGGACTTTAATTGGGACCGTTGATGTACCATCTTCAGTGGTCTTTAAATTGAAAGAGAGCACTTTAGATTTAGTTAGTCTTAATTCTATGAGTAGTTAGTTTGTAATTAATTAGGTGTTACAAATTAATTATGTAAGAGTCTTAATTAATTTTTAATCTATAAAAGAGGGTATTATATTAAGGGATAGTAAAGGGCACTAAATTAAATTACAAAGGAGAGATAAGATGATTAAAAAGAAGAAAAAGTTAGTTGCGGTATTACTAGCATTAGGATTATTAGCAACTTTAGTAGTTGGTTGTAATAGTTCTACGAAGAGCAGTAGTAAAAAGATTGATGAGAGTGAAGCAGTAGCTAAAGTAAATGGGGAATTAATTTCTAAAGCGAAGTTTGAGAAGAATTTACAGCAGATTAAAGCTCAATATAAGGAACGATATGGGCTAGATTTTTCTAATAAAAAGTCTGCTGGAATGTTAGCTTCAATTAAGAAAAGATTATTAGACCAAATGATTCAAGAAAAAATCTTAATGCAGAAAGCTACTGAGAAAGGTGTAAAAGTTACTGAAAAAGATATTAAAGATAGATTGAATCAAATTAAGGCTCAGTATAAGACTGAAGACCTTAAGAAGAAACTTAAAGCAGCAGGTATTACACTTGAAGACGTTAAAGATAATATTAAGAAGAATTTAATAGTTAAAAAATTAGGAAATGAATTAACTAAAGATATTAAAGTGACTGACCAAGAGTTAAAAGATTACTTTAATAAGAATAAAGAAAAGTTTGTTCAGCCGGCTAAGGTGAAAGCTAGTCATATCTTAGTAGATACTAAGAAGAAAGCTGAAAAGATTAAAGCTAAGCTTGATTCTGGAGCTGATTTTGCTAAATTAGCTAAAGAAAATTCTACAGGCCCAAGTAAAAATAAAGGTGGTAATTTAGGATACTTTAGTAAAGGTCAGATGGTTCCTGCTTTTGAAAAAGTAGCTTTTAATCTTAAAGCAGGTGAAATAAGTGATCCAGTTAAGACTAAATATGGTTATCATATTATTAAAGTAACTGATAAGAAGGAAGGTAAAAAGCTTAAATTTGCTGATGTTAAGAGTATGATTAAAGATTCATTCGTTAGTCGTAAAAAACAGAAAGTATTACAGGATTATTTGAAGAAATCATATAATGAAAGTGATATCAAAGAATTGATTGAGATTAAAGTTCCTAAAGGCAAGACAAATCCACATGCTGGTGGGGGAAATAATAATGGAAAGAGCAACCCACATGCAGGATTAGATATGAAGAAGAAAGACTCAACAAAATAAGATTTAAACGAGTAATCAGGTTTATCAGGTTAAAATCAATGCCTCTAATTTCCAGTAGGAGATTAGAGGCATTAATTATTTTTTTGCAGGAATTCACTCCTTCTATGTCGAAGCATTAGAAGTAGATGATAATAAGTTTAGATTCTGTTAACTTGTTAATAATTGAACGATATTTATTCTAATTTAAGGAGGAATTTAGATGTTGAAGGTTTTACTTAAAGGTGGACCAACTATGATTCCATTATTAATCTGTTCGGTGTTAAGTTTAGCAATTATAATTGAGAGATATTATTATTTTCGCAAGCAGGACAATAATAATTTTAGACTGTTTAAAAAGATTGAGTTATTACTTTCAAATGGTAAGGTCTCTAAAGCTAAAAATGAGGCTAAGCAAGCTAATGGTCCAATAGCAGCTATGTTTTTAAGTGGATTAGAAAATTATGGGGAGAATAGGCAGACTTTAAAAGAATATATTCAGGCAACTGGTCAAGATCAGGTTAAAGCTATGGAGAAAAGATTAAGGATTTTAGACTTTATTGTTACTGTGGCTCCGTTATTAGGTTTATTAGGAACTGTAATAGGAATTATAAATAGTTTTAATATTTTGGCGGGAGCACAGGGAATAGCAGCACCTAGTGCTTTGAGCATGGGAATTGCGGAAGCATTGATTAGTACTGCTACGGGATTAATAGTTGCGATCCCATCTATGTTATTCTATACATATTTAGATAGTAAGGTAGAAGAGAAAGTTAATGAGATGAATCAATGGTCAACTAAATTAATTGAACTTTTATCTGAAGATAATAATGATTTCAAAAGAAGTCAAAGTGGTAACATCAGGGGTGAACGATATGTTTCACAGAAGTACTAGAAAGAAGAGTAATATTCAGATTTTACCTATGATCGATGTTATCTTCTTCTTGTTAGTATTTTTTATGCTATTTACTACATTTAAGACTACCCCTACAGGATTAGATATTAACCTACCAAAAGCTAAAACTGTTAATCAACAGAAACAAGAACAATTAATCGTTAATCTATCATCAAAAGGGCATATTTATTTAAATGATAAATTACTGACTAAGGCTGGTTTAAAAGATAAGATTGCTACAAAAATTAAAGAAGACCCAGCAACAGTAGTAATTATTAAAGCTGATAGAGAAGTAGTATATAATGAAGTGGTTGAGGTTATGGATGTTGCTCGCCAGGTTGGTGCTTATAAATTAGCTCTAGCAGCAGATGATGAAATCAAGAAGCAATAACCAAAATTTAAGGTGGTTGGTTTAATGAAAAGGTATATTTTGATTTCTTTGTTAATTCATATTTTGATACTAGCTTTCTTTCCTAGTGTTTATCAAGCAAAGCCTGGCTTCAAGGTTTCTCCATTAGAACAACCAGGAGTAATAAGGTATGTTGAACTAGAAAAGAATGACCCTAACGTGATTAAAAAAATAGATTCTAAAGATAGTACTAAGAAGAATAAGAAACATGAAAATGATAAGAAAGAAGAGGAAAAGGAAGAGAAAAAGAAGCAGAAGGAAGAAAAGAAACAAGAGAAACAAGAGAAACAAGAGGAGAAGGCTAAAACTAGTAATAAAAAAGAACCGAAAGAAAAAACTAATATAGATGAGCAAAAGGTTGCTAAGCAAGAAGACGTTAATCAGAATGAATCCAAGTTAGAAAAGAACAATTCTAAATCTAAAACTTCTTCGGATGTATTGGATAGTCAAAAGGGTAAAGAGACGATAGAAGTTAGCAAGGATAAGGTAAATAAGCAAAGAGAAACTAATGATAAAGCAGATTCTAATCGAAATAAATCAGAATCTAAAAATCAACAGAGCAATACTGAGAAAGCAGATAATAAATCAGGTCAAGCTAATAATAAAGATACAGATGATAATAGTAAAGAAGAATCAAAACCACAGAAGAAGACTCCACAGATGATGGTTGCTAAGAAGTTAGTACCTGTTTATCCTAAAAATGCAGCTAATCAGAATGTAGAAGGAACTGTTAAGCTAAGAGTTGATGTGAGTGCAACAGGAAAGATTATGGATATTAGAATTCTTAAATCTTCAGGAAATAGTAGTTTAGATGGAGTAGCTAAATTAACAGTAGAGAGAGGTTGGAACTTTCATACGGCTATCAATAGTTATTCAGTCTTCTTAACTATAAATTTCCAGGCAGGAGAGAATGTAAAGGTTCAATTTAATAAGCTTGATTTATAATAATTAAGCAAATTAAGAGGTGACTAAAGTATGAGACAAAAGAAACTGGGAATAATACTTATATTAATATCAATATTATTCCTAAGTAATATTAGTTATGCAGCAATTGATAAAAATGGCAATTTGCAGATTAAGAATAATTATATTTCAATTATTGTTAATCAAGATAAAGAGAATAATGGCAGATTTGCTGTTGATGTTACCGGAGGTAATCCAGTTCGTAATAGTGATAATGGTAAACCTTTAATTTATGGAAGACCTAAACCATGGACTTCTTATACAACGATAAAGATTGATGGAGAAAATTATATTTTTGGGGGTAAAACGGAGAAACGGGCTGGACAATTTGGGAAGTATGGTACACAAGTAAAGGCTCCTTACATAACCGACCAAGGTGGTATTGAAACTGTTTATAAGTATGGTGATATAACTGTAATTCAGAGTTTAAGTTTTGTTAAGAGTAATACTACTGGTCTACCAGATACTGCTCAGATCAAGTATAAGATTAAAAATAATGGTAAGCAGCGTCATAAAGTTGGGTTGCGAGTTATGTTAGATACCATGTTAGGTACTAATGATGGTGCGCCTTTTAGAATTGGAGCTAATTCAGTTATTAGTGATAAAGTATATACTAAGAATGAATTGCCAGTTTTTTGGCAAGCGTTTGACCAGTTAACTAATCCCCATGTAACTGCTCAAGGAACAGTTAGAGGTAACCAGGTAACTGCACCTGATAAGCTTTATTTTGCAGACTGGGGTAGTCTAGCTGATGGTGTATGGAACTTTGATTATAATCCTGGAGAGAAATTTATGCGTAAAGGTGAGTTTCAACTAGATAGTGCTTTGGCTCTCTTTTGGGAACCGAACTCTATACCTCCTGGACAGAGTAGAACTTATATTACTAATTATGGATTAGGTGGAATTACGATTGTACCAGGAATCTTATCCTTAGGCGTTAGTTCACCAGCAGAAGTAGTCTTGGATAAACAGACGAAATCATTTCCAGTTGTTGCATATATCCAAAACACTGCAGAAATCAAGGCTAAAGAAGTAGTGGCTAAGATCGAATTGCCACCAGAACTAACTTTAGCAGAGGGAGAAAATCGAGATAAAAAATTAGGTAATTTAAAACCTAGTTCAACTGGACAGGTAGTATGGGAAGTAGTTCCTAAGGAAGGAACAGGAGAAGGATTAAAGTATACTGTAAAAGTAATTGCTGATAATACTGATGATAATTCGGTTGATAGGTCAGTTAAGGTTGTTGGGCCGCCGAAATTAGAGCTATCAGTATTAGGTCCTAAGGAATTAAAGGTAAAAGATAAAATTTTAAATCCAAATCCATTTAAGGTAGTAGCTAATATAAAGAATAGTGGAGCGTCTATGGCTTATGACCCTACGGTTTCTATAATTTTACCACCAGGATTAAAGTTAGTTAATGGTGAGAAAAAAGTAAAGTATTTAGGTTATTTAGAAGCGAAAGAAGAGTTAGAGATTCCTTGGCAGGTTGAAGCTACTGGAATTAATGGTGAATTGCCTTACGCTATTAAATTAAATTCAATTAATACTACTTCAAAATCGAAGTTAAATTTTTTAACCGTACCTAAATTAGAACCGGTAATCTATTTAGAGGCGCAGAATAGAGATGTTGAAGTAGGGAATTATTTAAAAGTAATCTTTAGAGCAGCTAATATTAAAGATTTTTATAGATTTCATTCTAAACTAAAGTATGACACAGATAATTTAGAAGCTGTTTATGTTTCAAGAGGAACATTATTTGTTGAAGGAAATAGATTATTAAATTGGCAACAGCCATCAATAGATAACCAAAAAGGATTGATTACTTTAGCTGGTAACTTAGATAAGGAACGAAATACTTCTGATACTATTGCTGTAATGTATTTTAAAGTGAAGAAGGCCGGAGCAGCTAACTTTAAATTAAATGAGTTATCGGTAAAGAATGAAGCGGGTAATGAAGTTGATTATAATAGTCAAGGTTTAGACTTGGTAATTAAAGGTGGAGAAGAATATGATTAATAAAGAAGGAGATGAAATAAGAATGAAGAGGTTAATTAGTACATTAATTGTTATAAGCATGATTTTAACTTTTACTCTTCCAGCCTTAGCAGTAGAAAAGATTAAAGATGTCCCTAAGAGTCATTGGGCATATCAAGATGTCAAAAAATTAGTAGATAATGGATTAATGTCTTTATATGAGGATAATACGTTTAAAGGTGAAAAGAAAGTTAATAGGTATCAATTAGCTGAAGTTGTAGCTAAGATTTTAGTGGCTATTGACCAAGAAAAGGTTAACGCTTCTAAAAGTGATATTAAAACTTTACGTAAACTGTCTACTGAATTTAGGACTGAGTTAGTAG
>Ga0247721_100374_pt1 | contig 15121 bp, 14 predicted proteins | sample MSEWel2017_08_16_FD_189089 | JGI IMG/M metagenome (GOLD analysis project Ga0247721, IMG submission 189089) | Subsurface sediment microbial communities from gas well in West Virginia, United States - MSEEL Well Study Marcellus 3H_2017_08_16 | ecosystem: Environmental > Terrestrial > Deep...
TGCATTTTCTGCAAGCTCTATTATCTCAAAATGAGGCTCTATCTTTTCTTTCATATTATAATAGCTATCTTCTATATTTACTTCTATTACCTTTCCATTTTTGATTTCTTAATAAAATCTTCGTTAAAGATCGGTCGTTTCCTGCTTAATCAATCTTAACTTAAAAACATAATCATCCATGTAAAAGCCATTACCCCTATGTGTTAGGATAGTTGTCATGGGGTGTTTTTAACCAGCTTCATTATTAATCATTTTATTAGATTCAATTTTTATTATACTTTCTTGATTAGGATTTAAATTAATATTCGCATCTAAAGCTTTAGCTAATTTAAGTAATGTACTTAATTTAGGCAGCACTTCCTCTTTGCTCCCATTTTCTACTGGTAACTTATGCCTTTTAGTTCCTGTTCCTCAAACCGCAGCTTTGCCTCCAACTTCTTTCAGATTCCACCTCACAATGGACACCCTTGTCTTCCTAGCGGTTGCACTATTAACCGCCACATCAGACTTGCACTGATTGGCAAATATTCATGCCAGGCAAATTAAAAACTCTTCTCAATAAGAGAAGAGCTCATAGATAGTCATCAGCAATAAATTCATTTTAATCTTAATCGTTTTGATAAATATATTCTCTAGTCAGCGGCAGCTCAGTATTTTTCCCTTTTGAAAAAAGAATTTGATGAACTGAAGTTGAAGCATAACGGAAGGTAAAAACAACCCCCATTAAAAATGTCCTCCACATTCTATAAAAATGATCATCAAATTTTTCTTTAACCTGATCACTCACTTTTTCATAATTATCCAGCCATCTTTCTGCTGTTAAAGAATAATGATAACCAATATCTTCAGCATCTAAAAGATGAAAATTATTTTCCGGCAGCTCCCAGACTATTTCTCTTAGTGATGGAATATAGCCCCAGGGGAAGATATATTTCTGCAGCCAGGGATGAGCTGGTTGTTCTTTTAAATGAGTAATAGAATGCAGTAGTGACAAACCCTTATTTTTTAATAATTTATCAATTACTTCAAAATAAATTGGAATATTTTCTTTCCCAACATGTTCAAACATCCCCACACTTACTATTTTATCAAATTGTTCATCTTCCTCAGCTAAATTTCTATAATCCTGTCTTCTAATTTCAATTTTATCTGCAAGTCCAGCTTTAGCAACTCGTTTTTTAGCTTCAATTTCCTGTTCCTTACTTAAGGTTATTCCCATTACATCTACTCCATATTTTTCTGCTGCTCTTAAAGCAAGTGAACCCCAGCCACAGCCAATATCAAGCAGTCTTTCCCCTGCTTTCAAATTTAATTTTTTTAAAATATGATCAATTTTCTGCAGCTGTGCAGCTTTTAGATCATCATCTTCATTCTTAAAATAGGCACAGGAGTAGGTCATTGTCTCATCCTGCCAGAGTTTAAAGAAATCATTTCCAATATCATAATGCTCTCGGACTCCTTTTTCCTCTTCAGCTGGAGACTCAGAAGTCTGGAAGTCTAGAACCTGATCAATTTTGTACTTTTCAATTTCTTCCTTAAGCTCAAAAACATTCTCACCAGCTGTCTCAATTAACTTTTTAATACTTCCCTCAAAGTTAATTTTGCCGTCCATATATGCTTCACCCATTTTGAGCTGTGGACTTTTTCTGATCTCATTAAGACTCAATTTTTCCGCAAAAATTATCTTAAAAGCGGGATCTGACTGCAGCTGCTGATTAAAAACTTTAGTTTCTCCATCCCAGTATTCTATTTCAAATTTCTGACCGTCAACTCTTTTAAATATAGCATCCAAAATTTTCTTTGTTAACATTATTAAAACCTCCATCTTTGATTTAATAATTATCTTTGAATTAGAACAAAATGTCCTTCGGACAATCTGTAATACAGTAAGGTTAAATTTTGTTGATAGCGGAAATTATGAAAACTATAAATATTATCCACAACAAACCATCACGTATAATTCCCTAGCTAATAAGAAAATCTACGCCCAATTTTAATAACAATTTTTTTCCATCCAGCAGGCATCTAGGAAAGTATCTTTTAGAATCAGCTGCAGCTTTTTTAAAAATTCTATTTATTTTCAATTACTTCCTCAACCCAGCTGGAACGGAGCTCCCAGACTGCTGCTCCTTTTATTTTAGAATTAAAGCCATCATATTCAACTTGAAAAAACTTCTGCCAGCTCTGCTTAATTTTATTTTTCAGAACAGGATAGTGGGGAGAAAGCATAACTTCTGAATCATCAGCTATCCCCATTTTTTCTAAAATATCCTGGTGCTGGTCTAAATCTTTTTTGTTCTCAGCAATATAGCTGAGATTTAAAATCTGATTCCATTTCTTTTTATCAAAAAATATTATTTTTTCTTTAGGAACCTGCAGTTTAATTAAAAAACCTTCCCCACCACTCAGTGCATTTTCTGGATCAGCTGCAGCCCAGAATGGATACTCAGCATCTTTAGGTTTTGCAACTATTTTTTTAGCTTTTTTAACAAAAAAATCATATGCTTTTAGAAATATCTCAGCTTCTGAACCATACTTCTGTTTGATATATCTTTTCTTAACCGTCACTCTTTCTTCTTTAAATAATAAGTTTTTGACCTTTCTGCTCTGCTGAGTCCAAATTTCAACCTCTGTACTCATAATCAACCACCCATTCCTCTTTCAGTTCCCAGCTTACTGCCACTTTTTTATCTGAAAGCTCTATATCTGAATCAAAAAGTCTCTCCCAGCTTGAAGTCATTTCTCTTTTCAACCTCGGATAAAAGTCCTGCAGATAAATATCAGACTCAACATTAATATTATTCTTTTCAAGTTTTTCTCTAAACCTTTTTCTATCCTCTTTATTTTTTGGCAGGTAGAGATAATTAACTATATAATCCCATTTCAAGAGATCAAAGATCATAATTTCTGCTTCTGGAATCTCAAGCTCAAAAAAGACCATCCCCTCTGCTGTAGGGAGTTTAAGTTTTTCTTCTGTGCTGAGCCAGATCGGATATTTTAATTCTTCTTTGATATCCATTCTTTTAGCTGCCTGATTCCGCAGCCATCTGTAAACATCAAGATAAATATCAGCACAGTCAGCAAGTTTTTTTCTAATATACCTTTCTTTTACTCTATAAGTCCCTTTTTCTTTAAGTATTTTTAGGACATTTTTGTGCTGTCTGGTCCAGACTCTAAACTTCAGCTTTCCATTTTCATCCGTTATTTTTTCCATAATCTGACCCACCCTCAGCATTATTTTTAAGAAATCTTAATTAAAAAGTACTCTTTTATCTCCATTCTTTTTAATCATTCTTTCTTTTTCAAATTTTTTCAGCAGAGCTAAAGCATATTTTCTGCTGCTTTCAATTAGATCTCTAAATTCACCCAGCTCTATTGCAGAATTTTCTTCTAAATACTCTTTTAATAATTTTTCTGCTCCCTCTACAGCCTGACTGTGAATTAATATCTCATTATTTAATCTGATTATAACATCATTAAGAATCAAATAATTAATAATTGAATTATACTTTTCTTCTTTTTGTTGGTCTATATCTAATTTATCCTTAATTTCTGCTGAACTTGGAGGAGTATATAAATTCATTTTAAACTCTTTAATAATTCTATCTTTCAACTCTTTTTCTGATTTATTAAAACTAATCTCAAAATCAAAAAGTGCTAAAGCATTTTCTTTTTCTTTAATTAGCTTCTTGGAAATTAAAATTTTAATAATTTTGTTAAATTCCTGATTATCAAAATTAAATTTAATTTTTGACCTCAGCTCTTCTTTACTGATGCCAGGCTCCAGATGATTTTTTTGATGATAGGAAGCAATAAATTCAAATATTTGTTCTTCAACTTCTGCAAATTTATCAACATGAATCCATAAGCTGTTGTTAGCCTCTTTAAGGCAGATTATTTTTCCAACAGCTTCTAATTTGCTGAGAATTTTTTTAAGCTCAGTTTCTTTCAGTGATGATTTTTTCAATAAATACTCTTTGGAAGCCGATTCATACTTTTTAGAATTAATAAAAATTTCTATTTTTTTTTCCCAATCTCCTGCTTCAATTTTTTTAAGCATTTTAGTTATCTGCTTGTCATTTCTTTTTCTTGGAGGTGGGTCAACAATTATTACCCGGCCACCGCCAATAAGATCCATTGGTGAATATCTTCTAATCACAAATTTTTCTCCTAAGAAAGCTGCAATCTCCTCTTCCAAACTAAATAAAACATAAGCTTCTTCTTCAGGAAATAGTTGTTTTTGATCATAAATGTAGACTCTGCCGATAATTTCTTTGGCTCCAATATGAAATCGTATCTGATCACCATTTTTGAGAACAAAATTTAAATCTTTGAGCATTTTTAAGTTTGCCTCAAAATATTTTGTCTTAAAAAGTGAATTAACTTCTGCGAGTACATCTCCCCGCTGCAGCTCATCTTTATCAATACCTGAAATATTGATCCCTACTCTCTGACCCGGATATACTTTCTGAACCTGATCATTGTGAACCTGCAGACTCCTAACTCTAATTTTTTTAGACTGAGGATAAAGTTCAAGCTCATCTTCTACCTCAATAACTCCTCTAAAAAGTGTTCCGGTTACTATTGTTCCAAAGCCTTTAAGAGTAAAGACTCTATCTATTGGGAAATAGGTGTTGTTGTCAGTTTTTTTAGTGCTAATATTTTTAATAATTCTATTTAATTCCGCTTTTAAAGCATCTATCCCATTTTTTTCTACAGCAGAAACAGGAATTATTTTTGCCTCTTCTAAAAAGGAACCAGCCAGCTTTTCTCGAGTGTCATCCAGAACCAGCTCCTGCCACTCTGCATCTACTTTGTCAGTTTTAGTAAGGGCCACAACTCCGTGTTTAACTCCCAGCAGATCAAGAATTGCCAGATGTTCTTTGGACTGAGGCATCATCCCCTCATCTGCAGCAACCACTAAAATTGCAAGATCAACTCCAGCAGCTCCAGCCAGCATGTTTTTTATAAATTTTTCATGGCCGGGAACATCAATAATTCCTACCTGATTCTCGTTAGAAAGTTTAAAAGAGGTAAAACCAAGCTCAATTGAAATTCCGCGTTCTTTTTCCTGCTGCAGTCTATCTGTATCTGCACCGGTAAGGGCCTTAATTAAAGTCGTTTTCCCGTGATCGATATGTCCGGCTGTACCAATAATAAGATTCTTATCATTCATCAGACTTCCTCCTCCAGAATCTGATTAATCTCTGCAGCGAGTAATTCAATTTCAGCTGGCTGTACTGTTTTTAAATCAATTATTAACTTCTGATCTTTTATTCTGCTGAAAATAGGCATCTCTGCCTGACGTAATTTATAAGCTAATTTTTCTGAAGAAATCAGCTTGGAGTCAATTGTCAAAACATAGGTCTTGATTTCAGTCAGCGGATAACTACCTCCACCTATTCGCGCTGTACCTTTTTTAATTTTAAATTTAAATTTTTCATTTCTTTCCAGCAGATCGTACAGTTTTTCAGCTCTTTCCCTGATTTTTTCATCTGTCTCTGTCAGCATTTTAAGAGTTGGAATTTTAGCTAAAGCCTCTTCAAAGTTGCGGTACAATTTAAGTGTGGCTTCAAGTGCTGCCAGAGTAAATTTATCAACTCTCAAGGCTCTTAATAACGGATGGTATTCTAATTTCTCAATATATTCTTTCTTACCTACAATTATCCCGGCTTGAGGTCCTCCAAGCAGTTTATCTCCACTAAAGGTTACTAAATCAATACCTGCATCTATACTTTCTTTGACTGTAGGTTCATACGGCAGTCCATAAGACTGCAGATCAAAAATTATACCACTGCCTAAATCTTCTATAACAGGAATATCTCTCTGGTGGGCATCATTGACCAGTTCCTCAGCCTCAACAACCGCTGTAAATCCTTTAATCCTATAATTACTGGTATGTACTTTTAAAAAAGCACCAGTCTCTTCTGTAACAGCATTTATATAGTCCTTTAAATAGACTTTATTGGTTGACCCAACTTCTACTAACTTGGCTCCACTCTGCTCCATAACTTCTGGAACTCTAAATGACCCTCCAATTTCTACAAGTTCTCCTCGAGAAATCACTACTTCTTTATCTGCAGCCACAGCAGCCAGGACAAGAGTTACTGCAGCTGCATTATTATTAACCACCAGAGCGGCTTCAGCTCCAGTTAATTTTTTTATAATATTCTGAACTGAAGAATAGCGGTCACCTCTTTCCCCACTTTCTCTATCAATTTCTAAAGTAGAATAGTGAGTGGCAACATTATTAACCGCCTCTGCAGCACTATCTGCAAGCAGAGATCTGCCTAGATTTGTATGTATCACTACACCAGTTGCATTAATGGCAGCTGACATTTCTGGCTTATATATCTTTTTTAAATAATCTCTGGCTGAATCTAAAATATTTTCTGTCTTTAGTTTATCATTATCGAAATCAGCCTGCAAAAAATCATCAGCTAAAATCTTAGTTCTCAATTTATCAGTTACAAATCTGATTCCTTCCAATAAATCAGATCTAGAATAATCATTTTTTATTTTTTCTGCCTTTTTGTTATTCAGTATGTCATTTACGGCAGGTATTGATTTTAAAAGCTCTTTCTTGCTCATAACCACTTCCTCCTAAAGTTAATAGCTCCTCTGCTAAAAAAATACATCTAAAAAGATTGTATAATCTAAGATAGATGTCAGAAAGGTTACAGATTTTATTGGCGGGAATGGATGGGAATCGAACCCACCACAGACAGGTCCGCCTGCCTGCCGCTGGATTTGAAGTCCAGGATGCTCACCATGAACATAACCACTCCCATATATTTTATTATTGATATAATTATAGCATTTATTTATCTGTTTTACAATTTAAAAAGGAAAAACAGAGCCTATTTAAAAGTCAATAAAATAGACTCTTTCCCAATAAAATTAAATACTTCTTTAATTAGAATACTAAAAAATCAATTTTAAGCAGCAGCTTATTCAACAAAACCAGCTTTTTTTAGTTCTGCTCTTGCCTCTGCTTCATCTTCTTCTGCAATTAAAATTACTGGACCTGTACATCCCATTCCGGTTTCAGCATAAATATCTTTTTTCCAAAGAGTTTCTTTAGCAGCATCAATTTCTAGAATATCAATACCTGCTATTTCTTCATCTGTAATTTTTTTTGTTGGTTCTTTAACTGCTTCAGTTTCTGCAGTTGAACTGCTGTTTTTTATTTCAGATATTATATTTTTAAGACCAGCATTATTGGCAGCTTTCATCTCAATTTCAGTAATTTCTAATAAATTACCCTTACTTACTTCTGCCATAAATTTAATTGCATTAGCAATTACTGGTGCTCCCGAAGCCCGAGAAATTATTCCAATCAGCTTATCATAATCTTCTCCAACTCCAGGACCATAACCATAACCAACTGCTTCATACTGACCACCTGTATTAAAGGCTGAAAATACTTTCATCAGCATATTTCCAGTTAAAGTATCAGTAACCATTATATCTGGAACTCCTAAAAGTAGGTCATTTCCTCTCATCACTGAACCACCATCTGCTCTCACAGAAGCTGCAAATTCAAATTCATACCCATTTTCTTTTAGCTTCCGCAGATTTTTTTCTACAAGTCTTGCTCCCTCAACATTTAAAATACCTACAGTTGGCTTTTCAATCCCTAGCGATTTTGCAGCTGCAATACCATAAATAGTATTTTTAAGCATTGATGGAACTCGATTAGTATCGGTAGTACCTGTTGTTGTAGCAATCAGCATTTCTTTTCCCTGACCAGGAGTTACTACTCTACCTACTGTTGAAACACCTAAAGGAAAATTATAATGAAGGGTTACAGCTGCATCAATTTCGTTTTCTTCAAGCTTCTGATCCATAATTGAATGTGCATCTGCTAAACAGCTGCATTTGTCTCCCTCACAACCTATTAATTCTACTTCTAAATCATTATAGTTGTTTTCAGCCAGTCGAGCAGCCTTTTTTAATTCATCTATCCCATGTTCACTATCCAGTAAAGTTAAGCCAATTTTCTTTTTTTGACCAAACTGACCGGATTCAATGGCTGCAGCAACTTCATTAAAGACTCCGGCAACTCTTTCTTTTACTTTATCTGTCATTTTATCCACCTCACTCGGTTTCGCCGAGAAGATTATCTGCCATCTGGCGCATAGCACCGGCGATCATATTTTTAATTTCTTTATCACTTACACTGTTTTCCTGCTTTTTAACTCCAGAGTTCTTTTCAATTACAAAGGATACTCCATCAAAAAGATTGGTCATTCTGCCTAAGAAAAGACTTCCCTTACCAATGATCATTGCTTTTTCAATCTGGCCGTCTCTCATCATTTTTGCTGCCGGACCAATAAAGGGTACACCTGAAGGAATATGACCCTGAGTTGGAGCAAATCCAGGCATTCCGTGTTCTTTAACAAAGTTCATTAATTCTTTTCTTTCTAAATCGCCGCGCTTAACACCTAAAGCAGCAATCATCTTGTAATTTGATTCTGGCACATCTCCTGCACCTGCAGGTTTTGTAACTTCCGGATTCTGCATTTCTACAGAATACTTGTCAATATCTTTAATTCCTAAATTATTCTCATCTAAAGGATCAGTTACTAAAGAGCTAATTACAGCCTGAGGGGAAGAACCTGTTCCCACTTTATGACGTCCTATAATATCAGTTCTAATAACTGGACTGGCTCCATCATTATTAGAAATTAAAACTGCAAATCCGCCCAGTGTATCCTCTAAAATCGGCATCTCTTTTTTGATATGGTCTTTACCATTCATTCCAAGTTTGGCAACAGAGCCACCTGCTGCAACTACCACATTGTCATAAATTCCTGCCTTAACTAAAGCAGCAGCATTGACAACAGCGTGAGCTGGAGCTGCACAGAAACTTCTGACATCTGAACCGTTTGCATTAACACAGCCTGCCATTTCTGCTATAGCTTTAGCAAAATTACCGCCACCACGCTGATTTATATCTCCACAGGCTTCTTCAGAACACTCTAAAACATAATCAACATCTGTTAAATCTAAATCATTTTTAAGAGCCATATTTTTTATTGATAATACAGCTGAAGCTTTGGCAACTAAATTCTCTAAAATAGTATGTGCATTAAGATTGACATCACTCTCGTGAGCTCTCTTCACACAACCTACCAGTTTTTCACCTAAATAAAGGGGTTCTGCATGATTATCTAATAAAGCTTCCAGTTCAGATAATTCTTCTCCTTCACCAAGCTCAATTTTCATTTCTTTTAAGATAGGATGCTCGGAAACTTTTGCTTCAATCTCTGCAATAAATTCTTTATTTAACTTGACTAAGTCAAATACATCAACATGTTTCAGCAGAGCATAAAACTCATCTTCTGGCATAATTTCGCCAAAATCTCCAAAGCGACCTCCTTCAATAAAGTTTTCTTCTTCATACCAGGGAGTTTCAATATCCTTCAGCTCATCAGGTAAAATATTACCTATATAAGCCTGATTAGGCGCATAAGCTACCATCTCTTCAAAAGTTCTTAAATAATCATCTAACTTCTTTAAATATTCATCATCAGGATTTTTAGCTCTGGTTGTTGTCTGAGTAGAGCCGGCCTCCTTTAATATATTAGGTGTATGTACTAAAACATAACCTGATCCTTTAATTACTGGAAAATCCAATAAACTCACCTCCACAAAATTTTGAAATCACTATTTAAAATATCTTCTTTAATTCTTTTTCTGCTGGATCGACTAACCTTTCAGCTACTTGTCCATCTTTAAGTTTTAAAACTGTAGGTATTTCTTCAATATCATATCTATTAGAAATAAGTCTGTTTTTATAAGTATCGATTTTTAAGAATTTATAGCCCTTATCTTCAAGTTCCATATTTTCTAATTTAGATACTATATTCATACTTTTCTGATCAGTAACACTCCAAAAAACTACAACAGCAGGCTTATCTGAATTAACTACATTTTTCTCCCAGTATTCTTCTTCTTCAATATAACCCTGGGCCATCACTGCAGCTGTTGCACCATCACCGGCAGCAGTTATTACCTGGCGCACAACTTTATTTCTCACATCACCAACTGCATAAACTCCAGGCTGATCTGTTTCCATCTGTTTTGTTGTTTCAACATAACCATGTTCGGTTAAATCAACAACCCCTTCTAAAAAGTCCGTACTTGGAACTCTTCCAACAAAGAAGAAAACTCCTGAACAGTCAATCTCGGATTTCTCACCATTTTTGATATTTTTTACAACAGCCTTTTCTACCAGGCCATCCCCCTTGATTTCTTCTAGAACTGAATTCCAGACAAAATCAATTTTTTCATTTTCCATGGCCTTTTCCTGCAGAATCTTTTCGGCATCCATTACTCCTTCATCATGAATCACAACCATAGTCAGTTTATTGACAAACTTAGTCAAATAAATTGATTCTTCAACAGCTGAGTTTCCATTACCAACTACAATGATGTCTAAATCTGTAAAAAGCTCTGCATCACAGGTTGCACAGTAAGATACTCCCTTACCTTTAAATTCTTCTTCACCTTTAATCCCTAATCTTCTGGGCTCAGCACCTGTAGCAATAATAACACTTTTTGTTTTATACTCTTTATCTTTTTTACATTTAATTATTTTTTCTAAACCATTAATTTCTATATTTGTAACTTCACCACGTTCAAATTCAGTATTAAATTTCTCTGCATGAGTACGAAAATTATCCATTAATTCTGGTGCTGTTGTTTCTGGTACCCCAGGATAGTTTTCCATATCATGATATGTCTCCGGTTGACCACCTGTTTTTCTTTTGGCTTCAAGCACAAGTGTTTTTAACCGAGAGCGAGAACCATAAATTGCCGCTGCTATACCGGCGGGGCCACCACCAATTATTATTAAATCATATTTAGTGCTCATTATTACCTCTCCTTAACTTAAATTGAACTCCTCAATTTTAACTAAATTTAAAGCTTAAATTGTATCTTAGTTAAATTATAAATAATAATAAATCAAATTTGAGCAAGCACAAAAAGCCACAGACATTTTAAAATGCCTGCAGCTAAATGATTTATTTAATTATTTTTCATCATCAGAAAAAACTGTTTGCTCATCAATATCAGTCTGAAGAGCAATTAATGCTTTTTCGACAATATCTTTTCTTAATTGCTTTTCTTCTGCTTCACCTAGATCTGGCTGTCCTAATGGATATGGAATAGCTACAGCTGGAACAATTCTATTTGCTCCTACTGTCATTGAAATAGGAACTACTGTTGCCACATGAACAACCGGAATACCTGCTCTTTCAATTTCTTTCACCATTGTTGCACCGCAACGGGTACAGGTACCTCAAGTAGAAGTTAAAATAACGGCCTGAACTCCATCAGCAAGTAAATTTTCAGCGATCTCCTGTGCATATGCTTTTGCATTTGCAACAGATGTACCATTACCTACTGTTGTATAAAACTTATTATGAAGCTCACCAATTATTCCTTCTTTTTCAAGATCTCTCATAACATCTACAGGCAGAACACGATCAGCGTCCTTATTTGCGCATACTGGATCATAACCACCATGAGCTGTTTCATAGTTTTCTTCATCAAGATCCATTACACCTTCCAAACTGTACTCTCCATATTTTGAAGCACTGGAAGACTCTATATGATCTGGATTTCCTTTGGGAACAATACCTCCAGATGTAACAAGAGCAACCTTTGTCTTAGTCATATCTTTGATTGGATCAACTGGATCTACTCTGTCAAAAACTGGCATTGGATATTCAGTTTCAAAATCTTCTCCCTCCAGTTTTTTTAGCAGCATTTGAATAGCTCTAGCTGCTCCTCTTTCTTCAGCAAAAATATTTTTTCTGATTCCACGAGGCATATATCCTTCCTCTTCAGGACTGCCTAGTTCACCATCTTTTTCAATATAACTTTTAACAATCTTTATCATATCGGGAATTGCAGACCTCATTCCTGCTGCAGAATCAGGAGTCTCTACAAAATATGCATACTGTTTAAACATTTCATAACCAGGGTTTTCTGGGTAAATACCAGAAACTACATCTATTCCTAATTCAGTTTTAGCAATTTCTGCAACAGTTCCACAGGCTACACCATATCGGCCTGCATTAAAGGCAGGTCCTGCGATTAATAAATCAGGTTTTATATCTTTTAGCATTTTTTTGATTTCACTTTTGCTTTCTTCTAGATTTTCATTAAAGAATGTATCACCACAAATGATTGTATTAACAATCTCTGCATCTTCACCTAATGAATTATTTAAAGCAGCTCCGGGACCAATAGGTCCATCTTCTTTGCGTGGTGGAATATCTGCTTTATCTTCTCCCCCAATTTGTCCAAAAAACTGATTTAAATAATGAACAATTTTAAGTTTATTACTCATGTCTGCCCCCTTTCTTAAGGGTTGTTTATTTTCAATCCTTAAATTTTATATTTAGAATATTTATCTCTATAAGTTTTTACTTCTTCTGTAATAGCATCAACATCTATTACCATTTCCATCATACTAATCTGATCTTCATATACTTCTTCGTCAATCTCATTCTTAATTTTATCTTCAACTACATGATAACACGCGAGTCCTAACTGGACTCCTGCTAGTGGACCTGCAAAGGTTGGATCTCCGTTAGTTACTGTTTCACATGCTAGCCCAGAAGCTTCAGCTTCTGCACCACCTAAGATAACTACCAGATTCTCTGCACCTTCTTTTTCAGCTAAATCTTTAATTCTCTGCTGATTTTCTAAGTCCATAGCTCCTGCGCTTGTTCAGACAAAACACTCTGTTGTTGTAAAAACTACTTCAGCACCAGTTGTCTCAATACATTCTTCAATCGCTGGTCCTGGAATTCCATCTCTATCTCCTAAAATAGCAATCTTTTTTCCTTTGAGCATTATCTTACACCTCCATAATTTTTTGTGGGAATATTATTATTATTTTGAGTTTTTTAATAAGTTCTAGCTGTTAAATTATTAAATCCTAATTCATTTGTTGAACCAGTAATAGCTTGGATTTCAACTGAAATAGAGCCATCATCTTCGAGACTTCCATCAAATCCACCAGCAATTACATCAGCAAAATTCTGATGTCCAATAACTTTTTTCATTGGCGGCAGGTTGATTACTTCATTTGCATTTCCTGCAGTTACAACTGCATCAGCAGAAGGATCTGCATCAGCAAGTGACTGGGATGCTCCATCTCTACCAGCATATTCATCAGTTATAAGTACAGTTTTGATGCCTTTTGCAGCTAACTTTTTACTGTTCATAATTAAATCTGCATCAGGGTTTCCAAAACCTTCTTCAGAAACAACCGCTGCATCTAAACCTAACATTTCTGCTAATTTTGCAGTAAAATTAGATGATCTTTCTTTATCTGCCAGGGTAACATTTTCATTTGTGATAATAACCCCCATAAAATTGTATTTTTCGCCATGATACTTATAAAGTTCCTCAATTACAGGATTATTCTGGTGTACATAAGTTGCATTTTTATCACAGGCAGATACACAATTCCCACTTAATATAGCTCCATCCATTATTTCAGTAGGAGACATTAAAGTTGGAATAATTTCTTTAGCATCTACTCCGTAAACATATGTGTCATGCAGTAAGCCCTGACTCTGAAGCATATAAACATATCCTATTTTAGGAAGATCAGGATATTCTGCAGCAGCTTCTAAAAGGGGCTTATGTTCATAAGTTTCTAGCTCATCTGGTTCTATATCTTTAGCAGCTTTCCCTAAATAACTTGCAGTCTTTAGTCCAACCATTCTTAAAATTTCTTCATGTTCATGCTGTTTGATATTTTCTTTTACATCACAATCAACAACTAAATTATGGAATCTAGAAAATGGAGTGTACTCAGCGCCTGGACCAGACATATCAATTATGCCTTCTTGAAATCCAACAATCTCTCCCGTAGTAACAACTGCAGCACCTTTAAGTACATGGGTGCGGCCAGAGCCAACCATTTCTTCGCTGCTAATAAAACCAGGGAATACTCCACCTGGGCCTTCCACTTTAACTCTTGGTTCAATAACATCTTTTACAGGAATAATTCGAACACTGTCTCCAGGGTGAACTATATCTAAGTTAATATTAGTAATTCTGCTGTCTTCACCTATAATTTCTAAAAGCTCTTCCTGATTAATAAAAAGGGTAGAATCAGAAACTTTGGTTTCAGCAGCAAATTGAATATCTTCAATTTTGATTTTACCTAATTCTAATTGCATTATTTCACCTCCTATTAATGATTAAATTATTTCATTTAAAGTATTTTCAATATCTTCAATTTCTAAATCTTCACCAGAAAGATGTTCAATTTTCTCTCCATCTTTATAAAATACTATTGAAGGTAAACCAAGAACTTTTTGGCTAATAGCAAGTCTTCTATTTCCCTTAATATCTAACTTGGCAAATTTAGCACTATCTGAATAATTTTCAGCCAACTTCTTAACATCAGGCATAATTTCTAAACAGCGATCACAGCTTTCACTCCAGAAATCAACAACAACAAGGCCCTCACTTTTAGTTACTTCCTCTTCAAAATTATCTTTGGTTAATTCTATCATTATTTCCCCTCCTTTCTAATAGTAATTTTAATTTTTCAAGGCAGAGTTTATTAATGTTAAATCAATAACCTGATAATCCTCTTTTATTTTTTGAGAATATTCCCTCATTTTGTGGTTTTTATTAAACTGATTTAGCTTTTGAATAGCATTTTCTATAGTATTTAAACTATAAAAGTCTAATTTTTTAGCCGGAGCCAAAATTATACTCCTATAGGGATTCTGAGCCGGTTTAACACTACCTGCCAGCGGATGAGATACTAATTTCCAATTTTGATGTACTAAATCCCTACTTTTACTATAAACATCAGAGAGATTTTCTGCAAAATCAATCTTTAATTCGTCAAATTTTTCTTTTATTTTAGGATTATTTGTAATAATAACTAAATCTTTCATAAACTCCTCCTTTTTGGAACAAAAAAAACAGAGCAGCAATGGAGTTAATAAACCCATTACTGCTCTGTCCGTAAACCTGAGAGATTATCTGTGTAAAACAGACTGCTCCGTCGGTGTTTTTGAAATAACAAACTTTCCAGAGTTATGTCCAGATACGGTCCTTTTACCTGAGA
>Ga0247721_100375_pt1 | contig 15083 bp, 12 predicted proteins | sample MSEWel2017_08_16_FD_189089 | JGI IMG/M metagenome (GOLD analysis project Ga0247721, IMG submission 189089) | Subsurface sediment microbial communities from gas well in West Virginia, United States - MSEEL Well Study Marcellus 3H_2017_08_16 | ecosystem: Environmental > Terrestrial > Deep...
GGAAGGTTTTGGCTTTGTCATAGCTGAGGCTATGGCAGCAGGACTTCCGGTTGTAAGCACTGATGTCAGTAATATATCTGAAATTATTGTAGATGGAAAAACAGGATATTTAGCTGAAGCTGGAAATAACGAGGATATAGCTTCTAAGATGCTTAAAATGATAACGCAAAAAAATAAAATTGATTTTGGAATAAAAGGTAGAAAAGTTATAGAAAACAATTTTAGCTTAAAAATAATGATTGAAAATATAAAAAGATTTTTAAATTAATATGGGGGTAGATTAATATAGACAATATACTTCAATATATTGATAAATTTATAAGAGGAAGTTTATTATTTATGATGTTTAGTTCAGCAATTTCAATAGCTGGATCAAGTATTGGGATGGGATTTGCTTTTTTAGCCTGGATTATTAAATTAATTATAATAAAGCTTAAATCTAAAAAAATTATTTTTGTTTCCATTCCTTTCAACAATTCAATTTGGTTGCTCTTTCTGGCTATCGTAATATCTTTTATAGGTACTAAAGATTTATATAATAGTCTAGAAGGATTGGAAGATTATTTAATAGTTATTTTACTTTTTTATACTGTTGTTAACAATGTAAAAGATATAAAAACAGTTAAGAAAATGTTTAGTTTTGGTTTGATTTCTATCATTTTATCCTCATTATATGGGTTGTTTTATCAGTATTTATATCAAGGAGTTAGCAGGATAGACTCAACTTTTATGGCCCTAGATTTTGGAGCTTTACTTTTGATGTATTCTATTTTTGTGATGATATATTTATTTTTTGCTGAAAATAGCCTTAAATATAATTATTTATCTGCCTCTGCTTTAATACTGCTTTTAGTTACCTTAATTTTAAATCAAACACGAGGTGCCTGGTTAGGTTTTGTTGGAGGTTCTTTAATAACTTTTTGGTTACATAAAAAGAGATTTATACCAATTTTTTTAATTGTTTTGATAGTTGTAGTATTATTAGTTCCTGCAGCTATTCAGGATCGGATAATGAGTATTACGGATTTAGAAAACAATAAAAGTAATTCAACAAGATTGGGTTTATGGAAAAGTGCATTAATGATTTTTAGAGACAATCCAATTAATGGTGTTGGAATTAATAATTTTAGGAGAGCTTATAAATCAGGATATGAACAGTCTAATGTAGATCCTTTTTCACATGCCCATAATACATATTTAAATTTTTTATCAGAAACAGGGATTTTAGGGTTTTCTGCACTACTTTATTTATTTTTTAGTATCCTAAAATATTTATATATAGGTTATGAAAAAATTGAAGATAAGTTTTCTAGATTGTTTATTTTAGGAACTATGTCTTCTTTTATAGGGGCTTTTATGATACAGGGAATGACTGAATCAAATTTTTCAAAGTCAGTAGTGGGTAGGACTCTATGGTTTTTTATTGCTTTAGCTGTGATTATAGTTAAAATTAATGAAAGAAAACCTGAACTATCAAACTAAAAGCAGAGGAGTTCTATAATGAAAATTAAGAGTTATGAGTCTGACAATATAGATTTTTACTATAATAAAGCACCTTCAAATAAAATTATAGAAATGGCTAAATATTGTTTGGAAAATATTAATATCTCAAATAAATATTTTGAACCTGTAAAAATGAGCAGCCAGCGACAAGTTTTTAAAGTGAATATTGGCTCTGAAAATTATTACTTTAAAAAATATAATTATAGAAATTTAGAAAAAAGAATAAAAAATATCTTTAGGAAATCCTCTGCCTATAGAGCATTCAAAATTAGTAATGAGTTAATTGAAAAAAGAATTACAGTTGTTAAGCCCATACTTGCAGCTGAATATAAACATAGTCCAATTAAAATTGATAGTGTTTTTATAACTAAAGATTTTGGGGGAATAAATTTACAGGATTTTTTAGCATATAAAAATTATTCTCAAAAAGAAAAGAAAAAGATTATTATAGAGTTGGCTAAATTATGGGCTAAACTATATAAAAACAATTATATTAATGGTGACCCAAATCTGCCAGGAGTACTGCTTAACTTTGATGATGGTTTACAACTTTCTTTTGTTGATGTAGATAACTTTAAGCAGGTAATTTATTTAAGTGAAAAAAGAATTATAAGAAATTTAGCTAAGTTTAATGCACATAGTTATTCAGGGCTTGCTAAAATGGATGGGAAAAAATTAAACCATGAAGATAGAAAACTTTTTTTGCATTATATTTTGAAATTATATAAAAATCGAGACTTTAATAATATAGATCAAAACATTAAAAATGAAACCCTGAATATTCTAAAAAAATGGGATAAAGATAACTTATTTAAGAGGTGTAATTAGTGAATATTGTATATGTATATGGTCGTGATTGGCCAAGTGAAAAAGCTGGTATAAGCTTCTCTACTTATACGGGTTATGGAATTGCAGAAAATGGTGATGAGAATAATGTGGATATGATATTTGCTAGAAATACTGATCAAGATACAGGAAAAGTATTATCTGATTATTTTGGAATAAAGCCATTAAATAATTTCAAAATACATTTAATGAATAATAAGACTGCTTTTAGTAAAACAACAAAATTTTATTTTCAAGCATTTAATAAGATAAGAAAGTTAAATAAACTTAAAGGTGTGGATGTAATTATAAGTCGTACAGTAAAATTTTTGCCATTCATGTACTTACTTAAAAAAATATATAATATTAAGGTTATTTATGAGGCACATAGTTTTTATCTTGATCCAGAACTTAAAAATGAATATGACCGTAAAAAAGAATATATTTATCAAAAATATTTTTTGCCGAAATTTGATGGTATTGTATGCCATCAAACTCCAATAAGGAAATTATATCAAAAATACTTACCAAATCAAAATTATTCTACAATTACCTATGGGATTAAGCAGTTACAGCGTGAGAATAATATTTGGAAAAATCAATATATAGGATATGTGGGTTCTTTATATCATAATAAAGGAGTAATTGATTTGTTTAAAGCCTTTAAAAATTTAGATACAGATTTAAAGCTTCTAATAATTGGAGGCAGAAAAAAAAGAATAAATAAATTTGTTGATTTGGCAAAAGAATTAAATATAGAAGATAGAGTTGAAATTACTGGTTGGGTAGATAGGAGTGAAGTTGATTTTTATTTAAAAAGTGTAAAAATTGGGGTTGTACCTGTTCAAGATACTTTTCATGGTAGGTATTTAACCTGTCCTACAAAAATCTTTAATTATTTTTCTCATGGGATCCCAATAGTGGGAAGTGACTTACCCACAGTAAAAGAGGTAGTTACTGAAGATTGTGGTGTTTTTTATAAAAATGGAAATGTTAAAGATTTAGAATCTGCCTTAAAAAAAGTTTTAAGTTCTAAAGATGATTTTTATAAATATTCAAATAATATTATGGATAGGTCTAAAAACCTATTTTTTAAGGATAGAGGTAAGAAATTTATTGACTTCATTAATCAAGTCTCATAATTAATTAAAGCAGGAGAAAAATTATGAAAATAGCATTAATACATAAAAAATATACTACTCATGGTGGAACGGAAAGATATATGGTTGGTTTATCAAAATTTTTAGTTAAAAAGGGACATGAGGTGCATGTTATAACTGGAAATATTGATGAGAGTTCTAAATCAGAAGGGATTACTTATCATCTTGTTCCTGCCTGGGGAAAACATTTAGGAATAGATAAACATATATTTGCTCAATCTGCAAAAAGAGAAGTAAAAAAACATAATTTTGATATAATCCAGAGTTTTTCTCGACTTGGATTTGGAGATGTAATTAGGATTGGCGGAGGTTGTCATCAGATTTTTTTAGATAAATATTTATCCAGTCTAGAAAATCCGTTGTATAAATTCAAAAAAAAGTTTGAATATAAGTTATCTCTTCAGGATTTTTTTACTCGTTATTATGAAGCTGAAGATTTTAAAAAGGGTAACTACAAAAAAATAGTCGCGGTTTCTCAAATGGTTAAAGATGATATTATTAAAATATATGATGTTCCCGAAAATGATATTATAGTTAATCATAATGGTGTAGATATAGAAAAATTTAATCCAAATAATAAAAATAAATTTTCTCAAGAAATCAGAAATAAACATGATTTAAGTGAAAATGATTATGTCTTATTATTTTTAGGAACTGGGTTTAAAAGAAAAGGACTCAAGTATGTATTAGAGTCACTTAAAAATACAAAAAGTGCTAAACTTCTGATAGTAGGTAAGGGTGACATAGATAAGTTCAAATCTAAAGCAAAAGAGTTATCTGTTTTAGACAGATGCAGATTTATTGGTCCTGTAAGAGAAGTTGAAAAGTATTATGCGGCTGCAGATGTTTTTGTATTCCCATCAATATATGATCCCTGTGCCAATGTTACTTTAGAGGCAATGGCTTCTGGTTTGCCTGTTATAACTACTGTAGATAATGGTGCATCTGGAGTGATTGAAAATAAAAAAAATGGATATATTTTAGATAGGCCTGATAATATAAAAAAAATGGTTGAATATATAAATAAACTTAAGAATAATGATTTAAGAAAAACTTTTTCTGAAAAAGCAAGTAAAAAAATGAAAGAACACACTAAAGAAGGTAATTACCAAAAGTTATTAGAAATATATAATAGTATTTTAAAAAAGTAGGAAGTGATCTATAATTGAACAAGATAAAATTAATTTATATCTTAGGATTAGGACATTCTGGATCAACATTATTAGATTTTATATTGGGCTCTCATTCTAAATTTGAAAGTGTTGGGGAAATAAAAAATTTTGGAGAGTATGTTAAGGATAATAAATTATGTTCCTGCGGTGAAAAAATTTCTAGTTGTGAGTACTGGGATAATATTATTAATAATTATGATAGTATGATAAAAAATCAGAAAGTGGAAGTGAATAACCCTTATTATTTTAGAGATTATGATCGTAAATTTTCTATTTTTGAAAAAATTAATATTTACATGCATGGTTATGAAAATCTGTATTCTAAAGAACTTATTAAAGAATATGGGTTGAAAAATTATTATTTATTTAAATCAGTATTGAATTATAGCGGAAAAGAATTCATTGTAGATTCTTCTAAAAATCCTTATAGACTAGTTATGTTAAAATTAAGTAATTTATTTGATATAAAGATAATTTATCTTTTTAGAGATGGAAGAGCAAATTTAGAATCAAAAAAAAGAAAAGCAAATAATAATGAACGTGGTAGTGCCCACTATCCAGGTGCTTTTAACCAGACTATAAGATTTGTACGAAAAAGCAATTATATAAGAGAAGTAATAAATGCTTTGTTTGATGATTATCAAGTATTTGCTTTAAAATATAAAGATTTTACTCAGCAAAGTAAAAAAAGTTTAAATAGTTTTTTTGATTTTTTTGATTTACCACAAGAAATTGATATTATAGATTCTAATAGCAAAAATTTCTTTGCTAAAAAGCCCCAACATAATATTGGTGGAAATCGTTTAAGATTTCAAGAGATAGATGAAATTAGATATATAAATAAATGGAAGAAAAATTTAAATAAAAAAGAAAAAATAATTTTTAAAATGTTTGGTGGAAATTATATTAACAATTCTTTTAATATATATAAGAATTATTAAGAAAAAAGTAATGTATAGTCAGGTGGGAAATATGATAAAAAATATATTAATCATGAATACCGGAACCGGCTGGGGTGGATTAGAAGCCTGGTTTTATAAAACTGCGGCTGCTTTACAGAAGAGAAATTATAACATATTTATTTTAGCTCAAAGTGATTCTGAGTTTTATAATAAATCCATTGAACAGGGCTTTAATGTCACCGGGATTGAACATATTGGAGATGGAACATTTTTAAACCCATTTAGAATTCATTTTCTAGTTAATTATCTTAAAAATAATAGTATTGATGCTATGTTTTTAGCTCAATCATCTCATTTTAAATATGGTTCAATAGCAGGGAAAATTGCAGGGACAGAAAAAATAATTTATCGTAGAGCAATCGCCAAACCTATAAAAAATAAATTTTATAATCGATTATTTTTAAAATACTTTATTACAGATTTTATGTCGATTTCTAAAATTACTAGAGATATGAATCTGAAAGATATTCCTGAAGGAGTTTTAGATAAGAGCAAACAAAAATTAGTATATAAAGGGGTTAAGAAAGATAATTTTTTAAATCCCGAGCTTAAATCAGATATAAGAAGAGAATATAAGATAAAGGATAATGAATTAATATTAGTAAATATTGGTAGACTCTGCCGGCAAAAAGCTCAGCAATATTTAATTGAGGCTCTTCCTAAAATCATAAAAAAGCATCAAAATTTTAAAGTTTTATTTGTTGGTAAGTTGGGTGGAAAAGAAAATGAATATCTGGAGCGAGCTAAAGAGCTGGAAATAGAAGACAAGATTATTTTTACCGGTTTTAGAAACGACATACCTTCTATTTTAAAACAGGCAGATTTTATGGTTCATACTGCAATTTATGAAGGGGGTTCGCCCTGGGTAATACTGGAAGCAATGATGGCAGGATTACCTATAGTTTCTACAGAGGCAATCACGATACCGGAATTTGTTCAGGATGGAGTTAATGGTTATATAGCAGAAAACAAAAACCCTGATGATATTGCGGCTAAAGTAATAAAGATGATAGAAAATAAAGAGAGAGCAAAGTTAGGACAGGAATCGGCAAAAATAGCTGCTGATAAATATACATTCAAAAAAATGATTGATAATATTGAAGAGAAAATATTTGAGCAAAAATTAAATTAATCTGGAGGGTTATAATTGAAACACTTAATAACAGGAGCAGCAGGTTTTATTGGTTCTAATCTGGCAAAAAAATTACTGGCGGCAGGGGAAGAGGTAATTGGTATAGATTGTTTTACTGATTATTATTCACGTGATTTAAAAGAAAGAAATATAGAAACTATATTAGATAATTCTAATTTTACTTTTTTAGAAAAGGATCTTCTAAAAACTGATCTGCAAAATTTATTAAAAGATGTAGATTATATATATCATCAGGCAGCTCAGGCGGGAGTCCGTTCCAGCTGGGGCGAAGATTTTGAGATATACAATCAGAACAATATTCTTCTAACCCAGAAATTGCTGGAAGCGGCAAAAGATGCTGAAAACCTCAAAAAATTTGTTTATGCTTCCTCTTCTTCAGTTTATGGTGATACTGATCAATTGCCGATGCAGGAAGATAATAGATTGCAGCCAGTTTCTCCTTATGGAGTTTCTAAATTAGCTGGAGAAAACTTGGCTTATCTATATTATAAGAATTTTAAGGTACCTACTGTTTCTCTAAGATACTTTACTGTTTATGGAGAAGGACAGAGACCTGATATGGCTTTTCATATTTTTATCAAAGCTTTTTTAACCGGAGGAAAAATAAATATTTTTGGAGATGGCAAACAGAGCCGTAACTTTACCTATGTTGGTGATATTGCTAGAGCTAATATTCTGGCTGCAAAAAAAGCACCAGCGGGAGAAATTATTAATATTGGTGGTTCAGGCAGAGGTATAGTTTTAAATGAGACTCTAGATTTAATTAAAGAACTAACTAATTGTGAGACAGAAATCAATTACACAGAAAAAGTTAAAGGTGATGTAAAACATACCTCTGCTGACACATCAAAAGCGGAGAAACTATTAGGATATCAGCCCCGGGTTTCTTTTGAAGAGGGTTTAGAAAGAGAAGTGGAATGGTTGCAGAAAATTTATTGATCACGCTATAATAATTAGATTTATAAGTGATATAAATTAATAATTAAAACATTTTTTTGGTTTTTAATTTAAAAATTTGGTAAAATGGGGAGGATAATATTTTGGAATTAAACAGAAAAGCGACTTTAACTATATTAATACTGGTAATTAGTATCTTCTTAGTCTATATTTTCAATATTGGAGCCTATGATCTATGGTCTCCGGATGAGCCAAGATATGCTGAGGTAGGGAGAGAGGCGGCTGTTGATGATCACTGGATAATTCCTCATTTAAATAATAGAATTTATTATGAAAAGCCACCCACATATTTCAATTTAATTGGCTTAAGTGGAATATTAGCTGGAGAGTTTTCAGTAACTGCAGTTAGAATGCCTGGAATTATTATTTCAGTTCTGTTATTATTAAGTTTAGCATATTTTGTTCTCAAAAAAGATGGTTTAAAAACAGCTGTTTTAAGCACAATTATTCTTGCTACAACTATTAATTTTTTCTGGCTGGCTATGAAAATAAATTTAGATATTCCTCTGGTCTTTTGTACTACTTTGGCTGCATTAATATTATTTAAAAATCACTCCGATTTTAAGAATAATAAATTAACAACTATATTTGCTTTTTTTATGATGGGATTGGGGGCAATAGTTAAAAGCCCGATCTCAATTTTACCCCTTATTACCCTGACAGTTTATTTATTAATAAATAAAAAAGCAAAAAAATTAAAGGAAATTCCCTGGCTAGCCTCCCTATTTTTTATGGTGCTGCCGGCATTAATCTGGTTATTTTTTGCCTATCAAAAAGCAGGATATTCCTATTTTGAAACTACAGTTTTAGATCAATTAGTTGGTTATTCTACTGGTTCTCAGGGACATCCACAGCCTTTTTATTATTACCTGATTAATTTTCCAGTGGTCGCCTTACCCTGGTCCTTTTTTGTTGTTCCAGCTTTATATTATTATAAGAAGCTGAAAAATGAAAGAAATACTCTTTTAGATTTTTCGGTTGTTTCATTTTTAGTTATTTTTATTGTTTTTTCTATGATTGGCAGTAAGAGAAATGTATATTTACTGCAGTTATACCCATTTTTTGCTATAATTGTCGGCTGGTTTTTTAAACAGCATTTAAATGGCAAAATTAAAGAGAAAAAATCTATAATTATTCCGATGCTGATTTTAATAATCTTATTTTTAACTGTCGGTATTTACATATATTTAAATGGAGAAGCTTTAATTGCAGAAGAACTTGATTTTCAATTAAATAAAAACAGCAGCTTTTTTACTTTATACCAGTCTTTATATTTTTTATTCACTGGAGCAGGGATTGTCTTTTTGCTGTCTATTTTTACTAAAAAAAGATACATGTTTGGTTCCTTAGTCATGTTTTCTTTAATTTTGATTATTATGTTAAAAACCTTATTTTTACCAACTTTAAATACTGTTAAATCTGAAAGATATCTGGCTGAAGATCTGGCAGCAGCCTATAATGAAAGTGCAGAAGTTGGATTATGGGGTTCGTTAAATAATGACAGCGGCTTTGTTTTTTATAATGGAATCTATTATGATAAAATATTTTCTGAAGCAGAAAAAGCAAGAGAATTTCTTAACTCTGAAGGAAATCAAATTTTAATAATTAATGAAGCTGAAAAATTATATGATAATTTTAAACAGAATGACTATCAGGGTTTTAAAGTTAATAAATACAGGGTTGGCAGTGATGACACGCTGCTTTTGATTGAAAACCCTCTTTTAACAAACAGCTCTTTAGATTCTGATAATAGAATGGCTGAGGAATAATGAAAAAAGAATAGAACTGCAAAATTATATATCTAGATGACGGGCAGTAGTGATAGGAGCAGTAAAAAATAGATGATAAACCGTTTTATTAGCTGCCGATTTAAGGAGGATTAATTATATGGTTTGGTTAGTAGTTGGGTTTGTGGGACAAATAATGTTTGGAATGAGATTTTTTGTGCAGTGGATTGCTTCTGAGAAAGCTAAAAAAAGTGTTATTCCGATTGCGTTCTGGTATCTCAGCATCTGTGGAAGTTTGATATTATTAGTATATGCTGTCCATAGAAGGGATCCTGTTTTTATTTTAGGACAGTCAACGGGATCTTTTATTTATCTCCGTAATTTATATCTTATAAAAAATGAAAAGGAAAATGAGTTATAATGAATTTGAAAAATACTTCGTTTATTTCTTATCAAAAAGATGGAATAAATATAGTGATCCGCAGTGATATTTCAGAGAGATGGCTTGATAATTTTATAAATCAATTTATAAATATGAATAGTTTAGATCAGGCAGAAGTTCTATATGATAAAAGAAATACAATTACTAAAATCGATGATCAAATTTTGGGAAAGGAAATAGCAGTAAAAGAATTTCACCTTGAAAAGACCTATGATCAACTACGCTTTCGCCTGCTTCCCTCTAAAGCAGAACGTTCTTTAAAAATAGCAAGAGCCTTAAAGGAAGCCGGACTTAAAACTCCGGAACCACTTGCTGTAATAGAAAAAAGAGGTAAAACAAATGAGCTGATTTTCAGTTATTATCTAACTGATTATGTTGATTATGATTTTAATATGCTGGATATTGCAAAGGATTTTGAGCATCCTGAAAGATATAAAATTAAAGAACTGATGCCCCAGCTTGGAAAAGAAGTTAAGAGAATGCATCAAGCCAATATTGTTCATAATGATCTGCATGCCGGAAATATCCTGGTTAAGGATTTTGAAACTAAGCCAAAACTGTATTATATAGATTTGAATAGAGGTCGGATTAAAGACGAGCTTTCCGAAAAAGATAAGATAAATGATCTCAAGCGTTTAAAATTTACTGATCAGGAAAAGAAAATTTTCTTTAAAAATTATGCCCCGGGAAATTGGAAGTACTACTACCAAAAAGTAAGTGAAGCCCGCCAGAAGAGAAGAAAATTTGTGGAAACAAAAAATAAAATAAGAAAATTTTTTGGGATTCAAAAAGGCTAACTCAAAATTTATAAGAGATAGTATTCTAGAATCTATAGTATGATTTTCAGCTGATATTTTCAGACTATTCCTCTCTGGGAATGGTAGCGCAAAAAAATTATAATTTTGTTCATCTGTCTTTGGTTTTAATATATTTTTAATATGATTGAGTTGTCAAATTAATTATTGTAATCAGGGGGCATTATACTAATTATATAATGACATAATATATTAAAAAGAGATAATTAAAATTGAATTTAATTCAATTATTGGAGTTGATTCTATGATTAATATAGAGCTGAAAAATGATTCTAAAGCTTTATTTTTCTTAATCCATGGTTATACAGGGAGTCCAACAGACTTTAACGGTTTACCAGAATATTTAAGTAATACTCTTGCTGTAAATGTTAAAGTAATGCTTCTCAAGGGACATGGTAGAACAGTCCAGGCCCTTGATAATATAGGTTTAAAAGATTTTATTAATCAAATTGAAGCTGAACTAAAAAGCGATTTAAAAAAATATGATGAAATTATTCTCGGGGGGGTTTCTTTTGGAGCTCAAATGGCACTGCATTTTGCCAGCAAATTTCCTGTAGATGGAGTGTTTAATGTCTGCTTACCATATAAATTAAAATTTCCCTTTAATATTCCTGGTTTATCACTGCTTGGTTTTTTTAAGAAGTACTGGACAAAACCATTACCAGATGAAGAGGAGAAAATCCGCCAAAACACATTTTATTATAATCAAATGCATGCAAATGGATTAAAAATTATTAAAAAGGCAAATAATTTATTAGAAAAAGAACTCTCTAAAATAACATGTCCAGTTTTTACAATTCATTCGAAAAATGATCCAATAGGCAATTATAAAGCAATTGGGTATATCAGCCGTAAAATTGAAGCTCCTCATTATATAGAAATTATAGATAATAAAAATCATAATCTATTTTTTTCGAAAAAAAGTTCCGAAATTTACAAAAATATTACAGATTTTTATCAAAATATTAATAAAGAAAAAAATAAGAATGAGGATACAACAGCTGCTATTATTCCAGCTTATAATGAAGCTCAGAATATAGATCGGGTTTTGGATGTCTTAACTCAGGCTGAGTTTTTAAACGAAATTATTGTTATTGATGACGGCTCAACAGATAATACTGCAGAAGTGGTGAGCAGATTTGAAAGAGTTAAATTGATAAAAAATGATACCAACAGGGGGAAGGCTCAGTCAATGCAGCAGGGAGTTGAGAATACTGAGGCAGATATATTATTCTTCTGTGATGCTGATCTAAAAGATTTAACAGTTGAAATTGTTGCTCAGATTATTCAACCTGTTGCTAAAAGAAAATATGATATGTATATTGGGGTAAGAAATAACTTTATGCAGAAAGCAGTAACTTTATTTGCCCTTAACTCTGGTGAGCGCGCAGTAAGACGTGAACTCTGGAATGAATTGCCTGAACATTTTAAATACCGTTATCGTGTAGAAGCTGGACTTAATTTTATTGCTAAAAGACGAGGTAATGGCTATGGATGGGAGAAATTTGAATACTATCAAACTCTTAAAGAAAAAAAGTACGGATTTCTAAAAGGTACTCTACTGCGCTGGTGGATGAATCTTGATGTTGCTTATGCTTATTTGCTTACTATTTTCCAAAGATTAAAGAGGTAATATTTATGACAAATTTATATAATTATCTAATCAACTTAATTAGTAATTACTCAATTTTTGGTTATCTCTTAATATTTATACTTGCTTTTTTTGAGTCCTTTGCATTTATCGGTTTGATTATTCCGGGAAGTATTGCGGTAATTGTTGGCGGTTTTCTCGCTGCTCATGGAATTATTAATATAAAGATATTGTTTATTTCTGCAGTTTTAGCCTCTATTCTGGGAGATAGTTTTAGTTTTCATCTGGGTGGAAGTGATAAAATATCTTTTAAAGCTGAAAATAGATTTTTTAAGCCAGAACTATTAGCAAAGGGGAAAGATTTTTTTGAAAAGTATGGTTCAAAAGGTGTTTTTCTAGGAAGATTTATTGGCTGGGTCAGGCCAATTGTTCCCTTTATTGCAGGTGTATTTGAACTTGATCTAAAGGTATTTTTATTCTGGAATATTTTGAGTGGATTCTTCTGGGCAGGGACTCACATTGCTCTGGGATATTTCTTTGGCAGATCCTGGCAGCTGGTTACATTGTGGTCTACAAGAGTAACCCTATTTTTCAGTGTTTTTATTATTTTTATAATTCTTATTTATTTATTAAAATGGTTTGCAGTGCGTCAGGGAAGAATAATTTATCAAATCTTTATTTCTATCTGGCATTCGATAAAAAATTCAATTTTGGCAAACACAGAGCTGCAGAAGTTTATGGAAAACCACAGCAAATTCTTTTCATTTTTAGAAAAAAGATTTGATAAAAACAAATTTTCAGGTTTACCCTTAACTCTGCTTTCAATTTCTTTAATCTATGTCCTTGCATTATTTGGGGGTATTGTTGAAGATCTGATTAATTCTGAAATTATTACTCAGATTGATTTAAAAATAGAAAGTTCGTTAGTGCTTTTCAGAAATTCAGACCTTAGTTCTATTTTTCGCTGGATAACCCTGCTTGGTAAATGGCAGGTTGTTACAACTTTTTTAGCTGCAGCAGTTATACTTTTCTGGATCTGGAATAAAAAAAATTATATTTTTGCTATTATAATAAGTGTTGTTGGAAGTACTGTTTTTACTGCAGCAGGAAAAATTATATTTCAGAGGCCAAGACCTGCAGCTGCCGTGTATGAGGAATATTCTTATTCTTTTCCCAGCGGACATGCGACTATAGCAGTTGCTTTTTATGGATTTCTTGCCTATTTTTTAATTAAAAATAGAAAAAATTTAAAGTCCAAAATAAATATCTTTTTTATTACTTTATTTAGCATAGTATTAATTGGTTTTAGTCGGCTTTATCTGGGGGTTCATTATTTTAGTGATGTCTGGGCAGGATATTTGGTGGGAGCAATCTGGTTAATAATTGCTATCGGGTTTGCAGAATACTTATTTACTATTAAAAAATCAGCTGTAAATAAAATTTCAATTAAATATAAAAAAATGATATCTACCGTAATTATTTTAATAGTAACTGCTTCGTACTTTTTCTTTGCTTACAGCTATCAGTTTCCTAATTCAACTGAAGAACAGCTGAAAGCAGAAATCAATATTGAGAACACTATGAGTATTTTTGATGCTCAAGGTTTAAAGTATACTGAGTCTTTACTGGGAAAGAAACAGGAACCGATCAATTTTATTATTTTAGCTGAAAATGAGAAAAAATTAGTTAAACTTTTTCATTCTGGCGGCTGGGAGACTGCCGATGAAGTAAATTTCTATAATCTTTACAGACTGGCTAAAGCTGAACTTTTTCAGAGAGATTATTCGAATTCCCCAATTGCACCTATTTTTTGGAATTCCAGAGTGCCTGATTTTAACTTTGTAAAAACAGCTGAGACCAGTAATTCAAAAGCGAGGCATCAAATTAGAATCTGGAAGAGTAATTTTGTTTTAGAAGATGAGGGTAGGATTTATACCGGGATTATTAGCTTTACTGATAAAACTAAATGGGGATTTATTCATCAGATTAGGCCGGATTTGAATGCTGAAAGAGAATTTTTATCTAATAACCTGAATCTTACTGGTCTGATTGAAAAGACAGAAAAGGAAAAACTGGTAGAAGCCCAAACTGGTGAAAATTTTAGTGGAGATTCTTTCTTTACAGATGGTAATATATATATTTTCTTTTTAAAGTAATTAATAGTTGAACTGCTAAAGGTCAACAAATGTTTGAAGTTCATAAAAGTTTATTATATAATTTTACTGTAAATAGGGGTTTTTTATATTTATTAATTTTATTATTATATTTTAATTAAAATCATTAAATAGGAGTTGAAGTTCAAATTAGTTCAATAAAGAGTAAGAAGAAAACATATATCTACATTTTAATAATTATAATTTTTGGGACACTTCTATATTTACCTGCTGCTTTTCAAAGAGATTTACACTGGAAAGAAGAAATAAAATATGTTGAGGTTGCAAAGGAAATGCATGATACTGGTAACTGGCTGGTTCCTCATTTTGGGGGAGAAATTTATTCACATAAACCTCCTTTTTATTTTTGGTTTTTAAATTTCAATAGATTTTTATTTGGAGGTTATTCTGTTACAGCAGTGGTGCTTGCAAGTTTGATCCCGGGAATTTTAATTGCACTGCTCACATTTTACTGGGGAAGTTTAAGTTTCAATCTAAAATATGGATTTTTGTCCGGACTTATTTTAATGACAGCTTTTTACTTTTTTGCTTTATCTATTACAGTGAGAATGGATCATTTAATGGGGCTTTTCATTATTTCTGCTCTATTTTCTTTTTATTTA
>Ga0247721_100376_pt1 | contig 15076 bp, 10 predicted proteins | sample MSEWel2017_08_16_FD_189089 | JGI IMG/M metagenome (GOLD analysis project Ga0247721, IMG submission 189089) | Subsurface sediment microbial communities from gas well in West Virginia, United States - MSEEL Well Study Marcellus 3H_2017_08_16 | ecosystem: Environmental > Terrestrial > Deep...
AAGCATCAATGATAATTTAGCAAATGCAGTTACAGATATTAATCAGCTTTCAACTAAAATTGCTGATTTAAATAAACAGATTGTTTCAGTTAAGGGTAGTGGCCAGAATCCAAATGATCTTTTAGACCAGAGAGATGCCCTTTTTAAGGAAATGAATCAGATGTTAAATGTTCAGGCAAGAGAAGATGCTCAGGGTAATTTAATTGTTTCTACAAATGGTCTGCAGCTGGTTAACGGCTCAGATGCTTACAATCTAGAAATTGAGCCCGGCGAGCCTGGCAAATTTAATGACCAGATTATTCACAGCCGAACCGGAACAGAGATCAAACCGACAAATGGTAAGGTTGCAGCCTGGCAGGAGATGAGAGATGAGAAACTTGATTTTTATTCAGGCAGGTTAAATAAGATGGCAGCGACTATGGTGGAAAAGTTTAACGCTCAGCATAAAAAAGGCTATGATGCCAGTGGTGTTGATGGAGAAAACTTCTTTCAGCCGGTTTCTGAAAATAGTACAGAAAGTGTTATTTCTCACCTTGATCTGACAGCGGCTATTAAAGATCTGGACACTGGTCTGGATAAGATAGCAGCCGGAAATAAAAATATTGATTCTTTTGTAGAAATTGATACTCTCGGTAATGACCTGAGTGGAAATTATCAGGTGGAAGTTACAGAAGGGGCAACAGCTGATGAGTTTGAATTAAAGATTAGTGATTCAGATGGTAATCAGGTTTATCCTGCAGCTGAAGGTACAACAGAAACAGTTAGTGCTGGAGACCCAGTAAATTTAAATGTAGATAATGGTAATATATCAATAGATGCTGATCCTGACACTGATGATCCTGGAGATTTCACTTTAACATTTACTGACACAGGTAAGAAGAATATCAGTTTAAATAAGAGTATTGGTAATGGTGAAAATGCAAATGCTCTCGGAAACATCTTCAACAGTGATTCGGTAATCGAAGGAACCTCTCTGGAAGGTTATTTTAGAACAATTGTAACTTCTGTGGGAGCTGAATCATCGAGAGCCCAGAAGATGAAAAACAACCAGGATGCTGTTTTAAAACAGCTTGATACTCTGGATAGAAGTGTATCCGGGGTTTCACTTGATGAAGAGATGGCTAAATTAATTAAATACCAGCAGTCATACAATGCAGCGGCTAAATATATAACAAAAACTGAAGAACTACTCGATTCACTGATGACAATAGTTTAAATTATAGGAGTTGACAGCAATGCGAGTTACAAACTCAATGATGGTTAGAAATATGTTGGATCATCTTAAAAATAATATGGGAGATTTAAATGACTTAAATGAGCAGTTGAGTTCAGGTAAGTTATTCCAGAGACCTTCTGATGCTCCAATTAAGGTTTCAGATAGTATGAATTATAAATCACAGTTAAATAGAAATTCTCAATTTCAGCGAAATCTTAATCAGGCTGAAAACTGGTTAAATACTACAGAGAGTTCTCTCAAAAGCGGAACTGAAGTTATTCAGAGAGCAAGAGAATTAACAATCTATGCTGCCAATGATTCGATGACTTCTAATGACAGAAAAATGGTAGCTAAAGAGATGAAAGAGCTGCGAGATGAATTAGTAGATATCTCCAATGCCAAACTTGGTGACAGCTATATTTTCTCCGGTCAGAATACAGAAACAAAGCCGTTTGCTGTAGTTGATGGTGGTCCGGATAATCATGTTAAGTATAATGGTGATACCAATAGTGTAAGTAGAAGGTTAAACGAAAATGTAGAGATGGATATCAGTTTAACGGGAAAAGAAGTTTTTAAAGATGAAATTGAAAATATTAATAAAATCTATAATCAGTTGGAAGATGCCAGTGTTTCAGGTGAGGAGATAGGTAATAACTTATCCGAAATGGATGATTCAATCAATAAATTTGCTGAACTTAGATCTGAAGTTGGTGGAAAACTGCAGCGGACAGGAAATATTATTAGTCGACTGGAAGCAAATGAAGTTCACCTAAGAAGTTTAAAATCTAAAAATGAAGATGCTGACTTAGCTGAGGTAATAACAGAACTTAAGATGGAAGAAACAGTTTACAGAGCGTCTTTAGCCTCTGGCTCCAGAATTATGCAGCAGTCTTTAGTAGATTTTATTAGGTAGAACATAAATTTTAGTGTCTTTTATAACTATGGTTTTAATACCACCATAGTTGTAATGGTTACTAAAACACCGTTGCTGGCAACACTATCGGCCGAAGTGTTGCTGTGGAGGTGCTCATATAACCAAAATAAATTAGATTTAACTGGCAAGGATGCCAGTAACAACACAAAATTTCAAGGAGGAATAAATAATGAGAATTAACACGAATGTTGCCGCTTTAAACTCTTATAATCAATTAAAAAACACACAGAATAACTTAAGTAAGTCTTTATCAAGGTTGTCTTCAGGTAAAAGAATTAATGGAGCTGCTGATGATGCTGCAGGTCTTGCAATCAGTGAAAAAATGGGATCACAGACAAGAGGTCTTGCTCAAGCACAGAGAAATGCTCAGGATGGTATTTCAATGATCCAGACTGCTGAGGGTGCTCTTAAGGAATCTCACTCAATCTTACAGAGAATGAGAGAACTTTCTGTACAGTCTGCTAACGATACTAATACTGAAGCAGATAGACTAGAAATCCAAAAAGAGGTTGATCAATTATCTGCGGAACTGACTCGAATTGGGAATACAACTGAGTTTAATACTCAAAATTTACTTGATGGTACTTTAGATGACACTAAATTCCAGATTGGCGCTAATGAAGGCCAGAATATGACTGTATCTATAAATGATATGAGAGCAGATGAATTGGGTGTTGCTGAGGCTTCAGGTGTATTTGAAGATATTGAAAGTACAGCAACTGCAGATATGGGTACAGATACTGTAATATCAGATGGAGATAAGTTGGCAGTTGAAGAATTAAATGAGACTCAAGATGTTGATACAGTTACAGACGCTAAATATTTATTAAAAAATGAGAACAATGAAATTGTTGGTGCAAGTGCAGATGGTACAAATTATACATTAGTTTCTAGTGGTAATGGTACGGCTGCAGAAAATGTAGAAGATGTTGTTTTTGGTGATGATGGTGCTGCAACTTCAGCAGAATTAACTTGGGATGCTTCAACTGGAGGTAATTTCAATAAAATAACATCAGGAACCATAGAAGTTGAAACTGCTAGTTCAGGAACAATTTCAGCTACTAATACCCTTACAGAAGATGTAGATGGTTTAGGTAGTGGAACTTATGAAGTAGTAGATCCTGCTAACCGTAATGACTCTGACCATACAGGAGACACTGTTCTTGTTAATAATAATGATGAAATTGTAGGATATGAAGATGGTTCTACTGGAAACTATCAAGATGCTCAAGGTAATGCTTTATTTTCAGATACTGGAACTTATTTAGCTGCGGGAGATACAATTGAAATTGGTGGAGATGGTGGAATAGATGTTTCTACTCAAGATGCAGCAAATAGTGCAATCTCAACATTGGATGATGCTATTGCAAATGTTTCAGCTGAACGTTCTAAACTTGGTGCTGTTCAAAACCGTTTAGACCATACAATCAATAATCTGAACACTGCAGAAGAGAACTTAACAGCTGCTGAATCTAGAATTTCTGATGTAGACATGGCTAAAGAAATGATGAACATGAGTAAGCAGCAGATTCTTTCACAGGCTGGTACAGCTATGATGGCTCAAGCTAACCAGTTACCACAGGGAGTACTGCAGTTACTCGGTTAATTTCTTGAATAGAACTAAATATACAATAAAAATCAGGCCAGCCGGTTTTCTGGCTGGCATGATTTTTATAATTAATAGTAAATAATATTGTTATGTAATAATTTACTGAAGATAAAGTTTAAATTCAAATGAGGAGAAATCAGATGAATAATGATGTAATGATCGGATGCCCTGTAAGAAATAGAGATTGGATTATAAAAAAATACTTATCCCATCTCATGAATTTAGAATATCCTAAAAAGAAAATTGCTTTATCTTTTTTAGTTAATGATAGTGAAGATAATACATTAGATGAAATAGAAAAATTTAAAAAAAATAATATTAATAAATATAAAGATATTAGAATTAGGGAAATTAATACAGGAGTAATTAAGGATAGAAGAATTTCAAATGTTAGGAAAGAAATATATAAACATTTAGCATTAATGAGGAATGATTTTTTAGATATGCGAGTTGATGAAGATTATGTTTTTAGCGTTGATTCAGATATATTAATTTCAAAAAAATCTCTAAAAAAATTAATTAAAAGTGATAAAGATATAATATCAGCACTTATTTGGAACAATAAAAAGAAAACTGCACCAAATATAATGAAATTTGATAAAAGAACGGACAGAGGAAATAAATATGTTCATATAAGAGATTTTGAAAAAGGAATATTTCAGGTAGATGTTACTGGGGCTTGTTATTTGTTAAAATCAAAAGTCTCTAAAAACATAAAATATTCATGGCATTTTCAAGGAGAAGATATTGGGTTCTGTGAAAATGCTAAAAAAAGTGGATTTGAAGTATGGACTAATACTAGTATTGAATGTAATCATATAATGAATAAAAATTCATGATTTAGCATACTTAAATTATAAATATGACAGATTATAGTTCATATATTTTAAAGTTTAAGTAGTCTTATTTGAAAATTTATATTAATGACTTGGGATTAAATTAAGTATTCAAAATTCAATTTATAAAAGTAGTTGGTGGGGATGTTAGAAAAGTTCTAAAAATTAAACAGATATAAGTTTTAGAAAGATTGAGTATTCATAATAATAGAGAAGTATACTTTTCATGATTTGAATAGAATAAGATTATAAATTTATAATAATTAGAAAAAAATATAACTGGGTGTCTCTTGATAAATTAAAGTCAATTATAAAAAATAAATGAAACAAATAAAATGGACTATTTTAACAAGAAATCATTCTCTAAATTTTAGCAAAACCTAGAGAAAATAATGATTAAAATTATAAATATTCAGTTAAATAAGTAAAAGAAATACTACTAGAAGTAATGTTTTATTTAAATGTAATAATACATGAAAGAGTAGTAACATTAACTGATGAAAGGGTGGAAGCTTTATGAGAACAGAAGGAGTAGACTCGCTTTCCAGCCAGCAGCTATATAATAATAACAACAATAATAGCAGTGAAAATATTAGAGCTGAAAAAATTAAATCTAATAATAAAAAAACTAATAGACAGGCTACATCTCTTCAGGAAAAAAAGGAATACAATAAGCAAGAACTAGAGGATGAAGTTAGAGAATCTGTAAAAGATGTAAATGAAATAGTAGATCAAGTAAAAGAAGGACTATCCTTTCAAATACATGAAGATACAGAAGAGCTAATGGTTCAGGTAATTGATGTTAATACAGATGAAGTAATAAAAGAATTACCACCTGAAGAAATGCTGGATTTAAAAGCAAGAATACATGAAATGGTAGGGATATTAATTGATGAAAAGGTTTAAAGAGGAAGTAGGTGTTAAATAGTATGCAACTAGATGGTTTAGCAACTGGTATGGATACTACTTCTGTAATTGATCAGCTGGTTCAACTTGAAAGACGTCCAATCTATAATTATCAGCAGGAAATCTCTGAACTGGAGATGACTAAGGGAGCCTGGCGTGATGTTAACAGCAGGCTTGATAAGTTAGAAGATAGAACAACAGATTTAAAGTTATCTTCAACCTATAATTCCCGCAGTGCAAGTTCCAGTAATGAAGATGTAGTTACTGCTTCTGCAAGTAATGATTCTAATGAAGCTAATTACTCGATTACTGTTAATAATGTAGCCAGTACTCAAAGAATATCAGGTAACAGATTGGATAATTCTACAACAGCAATTAAGGATCTTACAGGGTTTGGCTCAATAGCTGCAGAAAACAATGTTCAAATTAATGGAACAGATATTACAATTAACGATAGTGATACTTTAACTGATATTAGTAACAAGATTAATGATGCAGAGGCTGGAGTAAATGCTTCTATTGTAGATAATCACCTTGTATTAGAAAGTACTGATACAGGTGAAAAAAATCAGATTGCTTTAGTAGATGATAATGATCTATTTAAGAGCCTGGGTGTTCTTCAAACAGGAGACAATGATAATAGTCTATCTACAAATTTAATGGAAGTTAAAGACGCTGATACTGCTTTAGGATTAACTGGAAGTTTCCAGATTGATGTAGAAGGTGGAACTGGAACTGGTGAAATCACAGTAGATGAAACCATGTCATTAAATGATATTAATAATCAAATTAATGCACTTGGTGGAGATCTTTCTGCTTCAGTTACTGATGAAGGTAATGGATATTTTTCTCTATCAATCAGCAGTTCTACAGCTGATTCAGATATTAAACTAAGTAACACGGGAACTGAGAATATCCTGTCAGATTTAGCTTTTGGTAATCGAAGTTATCAAAATGAACTGCAGACAGCAGAAAATGCAAATATAGATATCAATGGTATCACAGGTATTACCAGCTCTACAAATACTTTTTCAGAAGCTGTAGATGGTGTCACTTTTAATATTAGCGCAGATGCTGAAATTAATAGTACAGCCACTATTTCTGTAGCAAAAGATACAGGCAAAGCTACTGATGCTGTCCAGGCTTTTGTTGACCAGTACAACAGTGTAATGAACTTCCTCGATGGTAAAACTGAATATGATGAGGAAGAAGAAAAAGGTGCTGTGCTGCAGGGTGATTCAACTGCAATGAGGCTGCAGACAAGACTTAGAAGTCTGGTATCATCTAAAATTAAGGATACTGGAGATTTTAAAACTCTATCATCAGTTGGAATAGAAATTGATAGGGATGGAGTAATGAGCTTTGATAAGTCTAAATTTACAGAAGCTCTGGATCAATCTTCAGAAGAAGTAATGTCTATCTTTAATGGTGAAAGTGATTCAGATGGGTTTGATGGCATGGCTGTTAGAATGGATAGCTATCTTGATCAGTTGATGCAGTCCAATACAGGTTTAATACCTAGAAGATTGGATTTCTATGATACTCGGATAGACAGTCTAAATGATGATATAGAAGATGTGGAAAGAAAAGTAGAAATGACCAGAGAAAGATATGTAGAACAGTTTGCTGCAATGGAATCAGCTATCTCTGAGATGAATCAGCAGATGAGCTGGATGCAGAGTCAGCTTTCAAGTCTAGCTGGATCAAGCAGTATGATGAGTAATATGGGGTAAATATGATAATAATTAATTTTTATTGAGGAGATTGGTGAGCTGAATAAATACCGATCTCCTTTAATTGTTTTTAGGGAAGGAAAATATATTATGAAGATATACATAAACGAGAATGTAATAGAAGAAGACGTAACAGAAAAAAATGATATTTTAGAACTGGTAGAATCAAATTTAGAAAATGATATAGTAGATACAATCCATCTGGATGAAGTTGAGGTTTCTTTAGAATACTTTCAGGAAAATGAACTCGACCTAGAAAGAATAGATAAGATAAAGTTTGAAAGCAAAAAAGTTGAGCAGTTGATAAATGAAACCCTTAAAGAAGCAGAGAACTATCTGCCTAAACTAAAAAATGCTTTAAATAACTCAGCTGAACTTTTTAAAAATGGGAAGGAAGCAGATGCTTCTGATCTGCTGGATAAGACTCTAGAGGGCATCCAGTGGTATCTTGAGGTCATCAATGGTATAATATCTTTATTAAATAATGAAGAGCTGAAAGATAAAGGTAATAAGATACTATCTGATTTTACCCAGGCACTAAACAGAGCTATGGTAGCTCTGCAGAATGAAGACTATGATTATCTGGGAGATCTACTGGAAGTAGAGATGGTAGAATATCTTGAGAAGTTAAGAAATTTTAATCAGGAATTATTAGAAGAATACTAAAAGGGGTGACTAAAAATGTCTGCTGTAGAAAATAGTAATTCTGTTCTAACCCAAATTAAAAATGTAATTCATAATCAAATAAATAAGCTTGATGAAAGAAATAATCAGAACGAGAAGGGTCTAAAAGGTGACAGATTCACCAGATCACAGCAGCCAGAAAAAGTCACCTATGACTTAGAAGATTTTGCAGCTTCTGATGCGGTTAAAAGACCGATTAAAATTAACAATAGCAATAATATCTTTTTTATTAACCACAATGACCGCAATAGAGCTGTCAAAATAGACCCGGGAGAATATAACTTAACAGAGATTCAGACTGCTATTCAGCATCAGGTTAACGAAGAATTTGGGATCGGTAAGGTCAGTGTTAAGATGACTGCCTCCGGTTCAGATCGTTTTATTTATGCTGAAGATAAAAAAGAAGAGCATTTTTTGGATGAGCAGGTTTAGCTTTGCAAGATTTTTTAACTTAGATGAAATAATATATATAATACAAATAGAGTGAATGATGGAGGACATAAAGATGGTTACAAACTGCTATATCTGTGGGTCATTAACTAAAAATACATCTGGCCTATGTGATGAGTGCCAAGAGGAAAACCAGCATAAGCTCAGAAAAATCAAAGATTTTCTCTGGGATCATCCTAATTCCACAGTTAGAAAAATCCATAAAGAAACTGGTGTTGGAGAAAAGCTGATTCGTAAATACATCAGAGAAGATAAATTTATCATTTCCAATGTAATGGAATATGATGAAGACTAAAAAATTTAAATATTTTTAAGTAAAGAGAACTCCATTTTTTCAGCGTGATAGCTGTGAGAATGGGGTTTTTCTATTTCATTAACACTTTTCGACAAAATTATACAATAATTTTAACATTAATAGAAAATGATGTAAATTAGCAATATAAGTTTGTTTGGAGGAGTATTAGCTTTTTAATTGTCTCTAAGCAAGTTTGTGATCATTTAATACAAACCCAAATACCTTAACTATTTCCATAAATCTCCGATAATAGTTATAGTAAGTAAATAAACTTTATTATAAACGACTGAGGTGTTGGTGGATGCTTGGTATTTCAACTTTTGCTACATTAAGTACATACAATCAATTAAATAAAAATATGAAAGCACATAAAGATAGTTTTGAAAGATTAAGCAGTGGCAGCAGACTAAATTCAGCTGCTGATGATGCAGCCGGGATGGCAATTAGTCAGAAAATGGAGTCTCAAACAAGGGCCTTGGAACAGGACGCCAGAAATATTCAGGACGGTGTTTCTTTACTGGCTACTGCAGATGATGCAGTTGACAGCCTGCAGAGTAATACTCAGAGAATGAGGGAACTTTTTCTTCAGGCTGCTAATGATACACAGGCAGCTGAAGACCGAGAAGCAATTAGAAATGAGTTAAAAGAACTAGAGACTCAAATGAGTGAAGTTGTTCGGGAAACAGAATTTAACAAAGTGCCTCTAATCGATGGTACCTTCAGTAAAAAGACCGAAGATGCCTCAAATGAACTTGAACCTGAGCTTTCAGTACCTGAGGATGGATCGGCTATTTCTCAAAAGATGGAGCTCAGAGATTTTGAGGTTGACTTTAAATTCAGAGATATTTCAGATTCAGAAAGCAATAAACTGAAGATAGAGATCTGGCATGAGGATCAGCTGATGGGAGAATCCATTCTGGAAGACGACCCCTTAAAATGGGAGGAGTCAGCTGGTGGCTCTGAAATAGATATTGGCTCAGATATAGTTGCTACTAAAGATGGAGGCTTTATTGCAGTGGGAACGACTTCCTCTCATAATGGTGATACTCAGGGTTCAGATGCTGAGGACAGCATTTTTGCAGTTAAATTTAATGGTAATATTGATGAAACTACTGAGGAGAGAATAGAATGGGCTCAAACTTTTCAGGATAGTGGAGTTAAAGCAGAAGGCCTGAGCATAAGTGATCTGCCCAATGAAGATGGTTATTTGATTTCTGGAACTACTGCCACTGATAAAGGTGACAGCGATATGCTGCTGCTGAAAATTGATGATTCTGGTGATGTCAGTTTTAAAGAAAGCTATGGTGGTCAGGATGATTTCGCAAAAAGTATAGATAATATTGAAGGTGGAGGTCAAATCGTTGCTGGAGAAGTAGATGCCAGACACGGCAGCCAGGATATCTTTCTCTTAAATACTGATCAGGATGGTAATTTCAAATGGGAAACACAGATTGAAAATCCGAACAGCAATGATTCTGTTTATGATGTGAAAGCAGTTGCTGATGGCTATTTGGTTGGCGGAAGTTCAGGTGGAGAAGCAGTTCTTCATAAATTAGATAGTAATGGTGATTTGGAAGATACGATTGAGCTTGGTTATAATGGTGATCTCAGGGATATTGAAGTTTTAAATAATGGTAATATTGTTACAGTTGGAAATGGAATAAATCGACTCGAGTTACGTAAAATTATTCCCGGATCTGGAATTCAATCTGTACAAACCCTTTCTGACTTAAGTTCCTTTAAAGATGGTATGGGAGTTGAAATAGTAGATAATGGTGGCAGTGAAGAGATCATTATCAGTGGTACATCTATAGCTGCTGATGGCAGTGATCAGATTAGTGCAGTTAAATTGGGTTCTGATTTGAATACTATCTGGGAATCATATAATAAAGACGCTGGCTCTCACGGCAATAAAGGTGAAGAGATTTATGCCAGCACTGATGGGGGTTATCTGTCTACAGCTGGTGAATTAGATAAGAGGCTGGTTCAGTTTGACAGCCACGGTATCTATCAGGGTGAAATAGACCTTTCAGAATATGACGGCGGTAAATATGCTGAATATGAAATAAGTCAGCTGATTTCTGGCAGTGAGAGCTACCATGCTGTTTTAGAGAATTCAACCGGTGAGATGCAGCTGGCAGAAATAAATTATAGTGGTGGTAAATTTGATGAGAGTAATCTAAGTATGACTAATATCGGCGCTGCTATAGATGGGCAGGCTGGAGTCGCTCTAGATTCACAGACCTTTAAAGACTTACACCTCCTTGAACAGGGTGATTCAGGTTTTGTAATTGAAACTTCTGAAGGAGAGAATACTCTTTTACATCACTTTGACGCAGATAATAATTTAAAAAGCTCATTTGAAGCAGCAGATGAATTTGAAACTATTAATAATTTGACTCTTAATTCCAGTGGTAATCTCAGTCTGGTTGGGAGCACAGAGCGGGGAGATGTTGAAGTTGGATTTACAGGAGTTAGTGACACTGCCCAGATATATGAGGATTTAAAGCTGAATTTTGTAACCGGGACTGAAGAAGGGATAAGTTTTGATCATGAGACAAAAAAGCTTGAGATTTCTTTAGCAGAAAGCAAGGATTACAATATTGCTGATATCAAGAATCTAATTGCTCATAATACAAAAAATGAAGATGTGGTCAGCTATTATAATGCCGCTGATTTTAATGATTTATTAACTGAAAGTAATGATTACACTTCAGATCCAACTTTTAATGATCCGGCAAAAGAATATCTTGATTTTGAAATCGATGGTGCTGCTGGCAAATTAAATACTTTTGATCTTTCAGGTGAATCTCTGATACTAAATAGTAATTCTGGCGAAACAGCGTCGGCAGAACTAGTAGTGGATGGAACCACCCTCAGGGTGACAGCTAATACAGCTTTTAGAGATGGGGATAAAATTTCTCTTAGTGATGATGCAAATGGAATTGATGAAACTATTTCTTTTGCTGCTGATGAAGCAGACTGGTCTGTAGATCCTTTTTCAGATGATAATGTCATGAAACAGACTGAAGCTGTAAAAGAGATAATTAATAATAAGCTTAGCGGCCACAGTGCAGTAAATAGTGATAATCAAATTACAATAACTGAAAATGCAGGGTCAGCAACAGGAAATGATCTAGAGATTACTACCACTGACAGTCCCTATCTCAATTTTACTGTGGATCAGGAAAGTGTAGAGGAAGAGCTTGGAGAGTACAGTTTTACAGTTAACAGCAACTTTGAAGATGGAGATACCCTAAATATTGATGGAGAAGAATTTACTTTCAGTACCAGCCCAAATGATGGGGAAATAGAAATAGTTGAAGCAGATACAGAGGTCAGTGAGAGTGATGCAGTAAAAGAAACTTTAACAAATTTAAAGACAAAGCTTGAATCAATAGATCACTGGGAAACTGTTACAGTAGCTGGTAGTCAGATTAACTTTAAAGAAGCTGCCGGTCAGGCGACAGGATCAGCACCAACCCTGGGTCTATCCACCTCAACAGATAGTAATGCAGATATCAGCAATTTAACTGTAGAAAATGAAAGTGTGGCTGAGGTTCAGGGTGAATATACTTTAACTATCGGCAACAACCAGGCCTTTAATGGTAAGGAAATAGAGTTTAACTCTGAACCGGGATTTAAACCAGGAGATGAGAAAGCAAAAATCAATGCTGATGATAAATTAACCTTTAACCTGGCTGAAGATCCTGACTTAGAAAAGTTTGAGCTGTCCAGTGATGTTGCTTTTGAGACAACCGGGGCTAAATGGGCGGCTGGACCGGAATTAACTGTCAATGCGGCTAATAACTATAGTGATTCAGATTTTTACAGGAACAGTCTTGAAAATTTATGGTTAAAAGAATTTGATTCTACAGGAGCTTCTATCAGCGAAAGAACCTATGGTGGAAGTGGAGTTGATACTGGTCTAGCAATTGAAGAACTTGATAGTGGTGGTTATATTATGACCGGTACTAGCAGTTCTCAGGATGGCCAGCTTTCAGAAATAGCAGGTTTAGATGGTGGTTCTAAAAACTGGGTGACCGTTTTAAACCAGGATCTGAATATAGTGGACCAGGAAGTTGAAACTGCTGAAGATCCCGCCCAACTAACTGAGATCAGAAAAGATGGTACAGCCTACAGTCTCTTTGGGAAAGAAGCGGATGATACACCAGTAATTTATAAGTTGTCTGAAAGCAGCGGCAGCTGGGAGTTAACTTTGGAAAATAGATTTGATAGTTTAAATCTAGAAAACGAACTTTCAATTGCTGAAAATAATGGAGAGTTTTTGCTCACTGGAAATGATAGTGAAGGTGATTTACATAAGATGTTTTCCAGCGGCCAAACTACGGATCTCTCAACTAAAGATAGTTCTGCAGCAGCAATCACAACTTTAGCTGACGGCAGTACAATAATTGCAGCCAATAAAGATCTGCTGACGGGAAGCGGCGGTTCCGAAAGAAATGCGACTGTCAAAAAAATAGATGCAGATGGTGAACTTATCTGGGAAAATCAGCTCGATGCTCTCGCTGGAATAGACGAAATGCAGGTTCAGGATATTCAGCATACTGATGACGACAATTTTATTCTGACCGGAATGAGAAATGGTGAGATGGCTGTTTATGAACTTAACAAAAATGGTGATACAAACTGGTCCAAAACCTACGAAGGTTTAAGCAGCCTATCCATTGATCAGGCTGATGATGGCAATTATCTAATCACCGGTCACCGTGATCTGGAGAATGCAGAAGAACTCTATCAGTCAAATGCAAAAGAATCTAATGAGATTATAGCTGATATGACAGTGCTTAAAGTTGATTCCAGCAGCCAGGGGGATCTCATCTGGCGCCGCGACTATGGTGCTGATAACGAAACTGCGGGTAATGCTTTTCCAACTCTAGATGGAGGCGCAATTTCTATCGGGACAGTGAGCAGTTATAATCAGGATAAGACAGATCTTAACGGTAATTATACAGCTGATAAAGATACAGTAATTATGAAGACAGACAGTTCAGGTAGCTGGGAATGGGATCTCAACCTGGGGGAGACTGTTCTTGATGAACAGGGAATTTATGATCAGGGACTGCATATTGAAGAAAGTTATGATGCTGAAGGAGATTTTGACGGTTATATTATGAGCGGGTTGAAAGATACAGAAGCTGGAGATAAAGATATCTGGACTGCTAAATTAGAGGAAGTTGAAAATCCAGAGGCTGGGGAAGATAAATTTGAGCTTGCCTGGAAAAAAACATATGGCGTCACCGGTGAAGAAACAGTTGGTAATATTACTACAACCAATGATGGTGGCTATGTTTTAACAGGTAGTATGGTAGAGAATGGAGACAGAAATCTTTGGGCTAAAAAACTAGATCATGACGGCAGTGAGGTCTGGAGTAGAAATTATGGCGGCAGCGGCAGTGATTCTGGTAATTATATAGAACAGACTGCAGATGGCGGCTATATAATTACAGGCAGCAGCAGTTCTGATGACCTGGGAAGCAGTGAGCTGCAGGGAAGTGATGACCTGCTTCTGGTCAGATTGGGTGAAAATGGTGAGGTACAGTGGTCTGATCTGCTCGGTGGTTCTGCTGCTGATCAGGGAAAGTCGGTCAGAGAATATGAAGAAGGAAAATATATTGTTACCGGAAGTTCTGCTTCCACTGATGGTGATTTAGAATCAAGAGCTGATAATTCAAAATTAGATAAAGAATCTATGTGGAGCTTAGAATACAGCCGGGCCTTTACTGAAGAAATTTTTAGTCCTGAACGAGAAGCAGAAAAAGCTGCTCCAATTGGAACCGGGAAAATTTTTCTTGATATAGCTCAGGCTCAGATAGAGTTTGACTGGGAAGAAAATAAGGTGACCAAAATTTCAGCAGAGGCTGAGCAGAGAACAGATGCCAGATTTGGAGTTCAAAATGGTCCTAATGCTTCTCATAAAACTCTGACCAGAATTGATAATTTGCGAATGGAAGAGCTTGGCTTTAATGATGGCTGGTTGGACGGCGATTTCTCTGATGAAAACTATATTAATCAAAGCCTCAAAAAACTTGATTCTGCTATTGGAAAACTGAGCTCTGCCAGATCTGAAATAGGGGCATTTACAAATCGACTTGAGCATTCATTAAATAACACTGAAAACTATAAAACAAATTTAGAAGCCTCAAATTCAAGAATAAAGGACATTGATGTAGCGAAAGAAATGATGAGTCAGGTCAGACATCAGATTATTCAGCAGGCATCTCTGGCAATGGTAGCTCAGGTTAACCAGTCAATGCAAACATCGTTACAGTTATTTAATTAGATTTATCTGCCAGCTAGAAAAGTGTGATTTTAAATAAAGAGTTAAATCTCAGCATTTAATTTAAAATGCTGGGATTTTTTTATATACTCAGATGAGTGTGATATAATAA
>Ga0247721_100378_pt1 | contig 14990 bp, 16 predicted proteins | sample MSEWel2017_08_16_FD_189089 | JGI IMG/M metagenome (GOLD analysis project Ga0247721, IMG submission 189089) | Subsurface sediment microbial communities from gas well in West Virginia, United States - MSEEL Well Study Marcellus 3H_2017_08_16 | ecosystem: Environmental > Terrestrial > Deep...
GCAGAGCAGATAAACCAGGAAATTGTCTTCAAAGCCTGCGAAAAAGATACATTTTAAAGTGAAAAATATTATTCAAATTAAAGGGGCTTATTTTTAAGTCCCTTGCTAATTTAATCTGCAAAATATCTTAGATTTTACTAATTTAATGTGAAAATTATGCAGTAATTTCAGCAAATTTAGGCTGATTTAATCTGATAAATTTTACTGGTTTAAACTGCAAGATGACAAAATATTCAGAATCAAGATATTGATTTGGCCAATCAGAAAATTACTCTTTTTAATTATAAAACCCATCATACTTATCAAGTAAGCTTTTATGGAAAATTCAAAAAGATCATAGAGGAATATATGAGCATAAGAAAAGGTGCTCCTGAAGACTATTTGTTTTCTACAGAGTACGGAGAAAAACTGTCTAGAGCAGGTCTCAGGTCCGCTATAGTGCGATATAATAATAGAAGAGGAGTAGATAGAAGCAATATTCATGCCTTCCGCCACACTTTTGCCAGCTTGTGGATTAAAAATGGTGGTGATCCCTATAGATTGATGGATTTATTAGATCATCAGAGTATGGAAATTACAAAGCAGTATGTTCACCAATTTTCCGATGATGAGTCTATGAAAAATTATAATCCGCTTGAAAGTTTAGTAGATGGTGAAAAAGAATATATTGCTATAAATAAATAATAAGACCTTCACTCACGAGAATCTATCCTGATTTGTAAGTATGGTGTAACTGCTTATAAAACTGGATAGATTTTTTGTTTTAAAATCAAATAAAGGATATTGTTTAAAGTTCAAGAATTAGCATATAACAAATGTTTATATAATCTAACGATCTAAAATCATTCATAAATGTGGTGATAAAGTTGAATGAAAATAAAAAAATTAGAGAAATAGAGTCTGAAATTGATAATTATTATAAAAAATTCCCATTATTAAAAGAGAAAGAATCTGAAGCAATTTGGTATTTGCTTGTGGCACATGATTATATGCTTAGAGATTATATATATCAGACTGGAGATGAATCAGGTGATTTAAATATTAAATTTAAGAATGGTTTAATGCATTCATTAAAATGGGTGACAGATGATTGCTATAGTGGAAGTTTTTCTGTGCCTAAGATAAGAGTAGGTAAGAATAAATATAAGAAAGCAAAAAAATTATTTGATTTGGCATGTGATTATGATACCGTTTTTGCAGCCTTTACCTCCTGGTCGAGGGATAGAGCGACAGCTGAATTGATTGATAATAAAACCATAGATTTTGAAATGTCTGATAAGCATATTTCTTATGATCTATTGGATAGATTATTATTTATGGGGAGAACAGAAGTTATTAATACCAGTAATTCATCGGAGTTTCAACATATAATTAATAGGATTAAACGATCCATAGATGTAAAAGCTTTGGAATATATAGAATATAAAGTTAGTAAAAGGGATGCATTAACACTATCTAATGAGTTGTATATTAAAGGCAAAAACAGATTCATTCTTCCAGATAGTTGGGGAGGGTTTGGAATAAAAGTAGACGGATTAAGAAAAATATTTGCTGCTATTAGAGCTATATCTGTAGTCCATGTGTTTTGCCATTTTCATGTGCTTGAAGATAAAAAAATAGTGAATGGAGCACGCTCAAGTATGATAATGGTCAAAACAAAAAATGAATGGATATCGCTAATTAAAAAATATACTGATTTTAAAATAACTAGAATCGAAAGAATTTTTGATTTCTTGATTTATGATAAGGAATATAAGAAACGAGACATATCTTTGCAGCCATTTATATATTTAGACAATGAATATATTGCTCTATCTCCTATGCTTATCCAGTCAAATTATTTTGAGAGGAACTTCATACAATTATTAGCCAAAATTGAGGAATATTCTGATGAATATAACGCTACTACAGAAATGTTTGAAGAAGATATGACTAAAGAATTAGAAGATTTTTGTCAAAGTCATAATTTGTTGATTTGTAAAAATGTTAATTTCAAAGATAGTTTACCTGATTTAGATATAGGGATTTATGATAAAGAAACTAAATCATTTTTTATAGGTGAGTTAAAGTGGACTATTCCTGCTGCTGACCCAGATGAAGTGATTAATAAAAATAAAAATATTGAAAGAAAAGGAATTAGTCAGGCAATGCAATTATTAGAATATGCTAGACAGAACAAAAATGATTTCTGGGAAAAATGTTTTTCAAATTGTGGAATCCCCGAAGATATAAGCTATTCTGCTGGTATTATTTGTAAAGGCTATGTAGGCTCTGATTATGAAATTGATCTTGATTTTGCAAAAGAAAAAATGGAGATAGTTGATAAAAATATAGCTGACAGTAAAATTAGAACTCTTGAAACTGAAATAAATATCATTGAAATCAACTTGTTTAAAAAACACTTAGATAAGTATGACTCATTGCTTAAAACTATTGAATGGATAAGAAATGAAAGTTTTCTACCAGAACCAGGAGTAGATTTTGAAACAATAAGTCGTGAAGCTCAATTTGGACCTTATAAAATATATTGGGTTAGTGTTAAAATCGATAAATCTCTTGATAAAAGTATTCCTGGACTTAGGTAGAAAAAATTTATAATAAATAGGTGAGATTATCATGAATTTAAGTCTCGAAAGTTTAGATGATTTAATGTCCAATCAATTTGAACTAAATAATTTATTAAGAGAATTTAAAGTTATAAAGGGGATAATCAATGAAGAAGTGATTTTTCTTGGTATAAATGATATTGCCAGTTATTATTGGTGTTCTAGAGAATCAATATTTAAAGCTAAAGAAAATGAAATTAAGTATTTCAAGAATGCTATTATTGATAGCTTTATTGTTTTAAATTTGATTGATGACTTTACATCATCTGATCTTATTGATTTAGGACCATTAGAAATATTATCTAGAACAGATAAAATTGAAGTGGATGAACTAAACAATTTATTTATAAAAAAAGGAATAAATAGTCCAAGTATAGATAATCGCAGTCTGGGATATGCTCTTTATAAATCTGATGATACTAATTCTTATAATGAAATTATGATTTATTTTGGAAGTTATAATAAAGAAAGAGAAAAAGATACCAGTTTTATTTGTTTTGTAGATACTGTAGAAAAATTTTTGGAATTAGATAATAAATACCAAGAAGAGTTAGTTAGAACAAAACATACAGATACTCGTAGTTTAGAAGAAATTGAAAATGGAAAACCATTGTGGACTAAAAGAAGTTATGCAAGAGCTAGAGGGAAGCTTTTACATGAATTAAATAACTATAAAAATAAATATAAATCATTCAGATGGCATTTTCCCTGGGATAATTATATAGTTACTGGCATTCCTGATGGAATTGGAAATAATTTTGTTTATGAGTATAAGTCAGCTAAAGATAAGGACTATTACCATAATTATATTAGGGCTATTGCCAATGCTCAGGCTGACTTATACGGATATTTCTTTGAGAAGCAAGAAAAGAAAATTGAAACGGTATTTATGAAAGAAGGAGAGTCAAAAAAGATAACTGATAAAACTGATATTGATAACGCTTCAAATATTTTAAATATTTTCAAAAATACTTTAACAGGAAATTTAGACCATATAGCTCCAGTAGAATGGAAATGTAAGAAATGTGATTATTATGATGAATGTGAAGTAACTTCATTAAAGAACTAAAAAGTATATTTTAGTCTGTGAATATATTAAATTTTGACCCGTTCTGCATAATAAGATAAAATGAACATCGAAGAGCTTATAACCATTTAAAAGAGGTGTTTTATGCAAATTTTTAGCTTTAAATTAAAACCTAAATCAATTGCAGAAAAAACTTATAAACTTTCAGACCTTATTAATGTTGAACTAGATGAATTTGATTATTCAAAAAAATACAGCCACAAATATGAAAATTTAGAAAAACAACTCAAAGAATTATTATCTCAGAAGTTAAAAAGAAAACATAAAAACATTTATGAATTCATCAGTGATTTATATGATGATTTAACTATTTCAATTCTAGCAGTATATAAAACAAATTATAGAACTTTTTTATCGGCTTATCAAAAAAGCAAGTATGGAGATGTAGATGATAGATTTTTACATTTAAAAATAGACGAAGATGATAATATAATTTTAACTTTAAATAACGATCCAAATAATCAACTTGAAAAATTAGTGAAAGAAAAGATATATTTTGAAGTGGAAAATTTATTTAATAAACTAGATTATTCAGAAATGATGGATATCTACCTTAATCATGGAGTTAAATATATTATAAAAAATAATAGCGAGTTTATTAGTAACAATTTTATTAACACAGATCTAGATTTTCTTGATTCTTTACTTGAAGATGACTTGCTATTAAAGGAATTAAGCAAGATAGTTGATTATACTCATAAAGCTTTTATAGATGAAATATCTGAATCTATTAGGTTAGCTTTTAAAGATGATGATACAACTATTACTATAAAAGATTTAGAAAGATTAATGGGATTACGTTCATCTTTTACGGAAACAGAGACAGAACCCTGGTATATTTCTGATCTATCTGACATCGTCGATATTGCTAGTGGTAAATCGATATTTAAATCTACTGAGGCTTTATTTCATTTTGAATCATTTACAGAGGGGATATATTCTACTTCTCCATCTGTGGAAGAGAATCCAAATAAAAACTATAGCACAAAAATTTCATTAGAAAATAAACAAGTAATAAATTATGCTTATGGAAAGTTAGAAGAGCAAGCAAATCACACTTCTGTTGAATTAGCTTTTGTTAATCTAGTTTTAGCAGTGCTAATAAAGAAAAAACCCTCCGATATTGAAGCTATTAAATTAAAAGCTAGTAAATTTATCAAGGATATTTGGATGAGACAACAAACAAATAAAACTAATGAGTATAAAATAAAACGCCTCTATTATATTTTGAAAATATTAAAGAATATTAGAGTCAGCATCAGTAATATAAATGGTATTGATGATATTAAAAATTCAAAATTATGGGATATTCAGTTTGAGTATTTAGGAGATTTAGAATTAGATAATTTAAAAGCAAAAAATAAAAAAAGAAAACCAATTGAAGATTTATTTGATGATTTTTATTTTTGCTTTCAGCCTGGCAAATGGAAAGATATCTCTCTAGGAGGAAAATATAATAGATCTCAATTTACAAAGATAAGTAAAGATATATTTTATTTGCCATACATAAATAACCGATTTTATTTTAGAACGTTATACTACTTAACTTTTCTTCATAGAATAGATAAAAATAAGAAAATTAAAGTATATAAGTTGTTGAAAAAAGTAGCTGATTTTAGTTCCTTAGATAAAATCGAAGCTGGTGATAGGCATAAAATATATTATGCTCTCAAAAACTTATTTAAAGCTTTAAAGAAACTCAAAAAAGAAGAATGGGAAATAATAATTCCTAACAGTCGGTTTACAGTTAATTTAAATGATTTTAATAATAAGATTGATAGGAGCGATTTCTCAGTAGTTGATATTAAATTTTCTAAACAAAGTTACATTGAATTTACACCACCACCGAAATTAAGGTATAGAATATCAAAGAGCAAGAGCGGAAGCAAAAAGACGAAAGATATTACTGATGAATTTAGAAAGAAGGTAATAAATTATAGAGCGGAAAACAATACAACTCAAGAATATTTTGCAGGACAAGTTGGGAAGATTAACCAATCAGAAGTATCTGAGATAGAAAATGGTATAAAGAAAATATCGGAAGAGAAGTATAATGCAATAGAAAAAGTAATAACTGAGAATTAGAATGGACACCTTTTTAGGGTGTTCTTTTTTTATTATATATTTCCATATATTGGGTTAATAAATATACTTTATTAATATTTTTATTTATAAAACAATAATTTATACACTTTTAACATCTATAAAGGTTGTTATTACAGTATTATTAAAACTAATTAATTAATAATATAATAATAAAAATAATATATTGGAAACCTTTCTCTTGTGTTGCTATACTCGTGGAGAGTTAAAAAACGAAGGAGGTGCTGAGCAGTAATGAAAAATGAAGAGCTCGAAATAAGTTATTTCAATAAAAAAATTAAGCCGCAGTGCTCTGAAGAAGAAGCGATAGAAATTTGGTACACAGCTCAGAAGTACGGATTCAGCTTTATAAAGAATGAGATCTTCTTTAGAAGAGATGGAGATAAGAATATCATCTGTGCTTCTCGTGATGGATTTATGGGTTATGCAAACAATCATCCCAAATTTTCTGGAATGAATTCTGATGTAGTCTATGCTGATGATCAGTTTGTGCGAGAGAATAATGAGATAAAACACAGGTATGGTAGTGAGAGAAGCGAAATTGTCGGAGCTTATACATTAATAAAGCGTGAGGATTTCGAATTGCCGACCTATTACTTTGCTTCTTTTGACCAATATGCTCCTGAAGCTAATAAATTTTGGGAGGAGAATGGTCCTAGTATGATTCAGAAGATTGCAGAAGCAATTGCAATAAAGAAGGCATTCAACATTTCTAAGGTGTATTTAGTAAATGAAATTTTTCAGCAGACAGAAACCACATATTTAAATACTTCAAATGTAAAGGTTGAAAATGCTGATAGACTTAAAACTTTGAGAGAAATTGTAGTTAATAATGAAGATCTGAGACAGTTAGCGATACAGGAGTTTAAGTCACTGAATATTTTTGAAGATGATTTGAATCTTTCTACAATTATTTATAGTTTAACAGACAATCAGTTTTTAGATGTGATTGATAAATTAGATGAGTTTAGAGTTAATAAGGCAGCTTAATTTCATAGACATTGATGGTATGGCAAAATATTTTTTGCCGTCACGAAGAAATATATATTGAAGACACAAATCAAAAAATAGGAGGAATAATCAATGGCAAAATATAAAGGTAAAGGACGTAGAAAACATACAGAAGGAGAAAACTACCAGGGACACAAATACAGACAGGGAAAGGCCTATTGTAAGGCCTGTAAGTACTGTAAATTTGAATATTATTGTGATTATTATGATGCATCAGCTTTTTATCCGACTAAGAAGAATAAAAGTTGCGAAGGATTTGTAGTTGATTGGGAAACTCAGTATGGAAAAAAACTTAAGCAGAAAAATACTGATTGTTCAGGGTGTGAGAACTTATCTATGAAAGGTAAATATGTAAGGTGTGAAGTTGCATCCAAAAAAGTTGCACACATTAATAAGGCTAAATTTGGACATGTCAAGATACCAAATTGGTGTCCTGAAAATAAGGGAGGAAATTAATAATAAGTTGAAAAATTTAAAAGAAAAAGTTCAGAAATCAAATATGACTAAGACGCAGAAGGCTATCGAATTATTAGAAAATATATCAGAAGAAACGATAATTGATCAGGATAATACTATTTATGTTGCATTGAAGATTGATGACCACAGAAAATTATTAAATTTAAAATCAGAGAACTTTAAAAAAATATTGCAGGCAAAATATTATCAATTAACTGATGAGACAATAAGCTCTAGTTCAATTTCAGAAATAATACAGTTATATTCTGGTAATGCAATATTGAACTCATCTAAGGTGAAGATGAATTTGAGAGTTGCAGGAAACGATAAATCAATTTATTATGACCTCGGCAATTCTAAATGGGAGGTTATTGAAATTTCTCCTGGTAATTGGAAGAAAATAAGTAGCGAAAATTCATCAGTATATTTTAAGAGGTATTCTCATATGAAAGAACAGATTGAACCGCTTTATAAGTCTAATGATAAAGGTGATCCTAAGAAAATACTGGACTATTTAAATATCGAAAATGAATCAGATGAAGCCATTTTACTTTTAACTTATATGGCCTCACTGTTTATTCCGAAAATAGTGCATCCTATTCTAATTTTATTAGGGCCACATGGTTCGGCTAAAAGTACTATGTTTCGCTTAATTCAGAGAATAGTTGATCCAACTGAGACTGAGGTCTTGAATATACCTACAAATACTGAAGAATATATTCAAAAAACAGCTCATTCCTGGTTATCCTTTTATGATAATGTTGCTAAAATATCACGTAATTTATCTGATGCTATGTGTAGAACTGTTACAGGTGGGAGTCATAACAAAAGAGAACTGTTCTCTGATGATGAGGATTTTATTCATAAATTCAAGCACTGTGTCGGGATAAATGGTATCCAGTTTAAAAAGCTACAACCTGATTTGTTAGATAGATCGATCATTTTAAATATGGATCAAATTACTGGTAAAAGTAGAAAATTGGAAATAAATCTCATGGATAATTTTGAAGATTATAGAAGAATTATATTTACTGGTTTCTTAAATCTTATTGCAGAAGCCATGGAAATAGTTGATGATATTGATCTAAATAGGGTTGTACTTCCGAGACTTGCTGATTTTTATAAATGGGGTATAGCATTTGCTAAAGTATTGGGTTATGGTCAGCAGAAATTTGAAAGGGCATTTAATTTAAATAATGCTGCTGCTCCTGATCTTATTAGTCAACAGAAATCAATAATAAAGGTTGTTGATAAATATTTAAATGATAATGATAAGTGGTCAGGAACAGCTTCGGAACTTCGTTCTGAGCTTATTAAATTTGCAAATGATAATGACATGAATAGTAATATAATACCTGATTCTCCTGAGTGGCTTAGTAGAGAGATTAATAAATACTCTAAAGGAAATATACTTAAAAAAATTGGTATTGAGTTTAATAAAAAGCGAAGCAATTCAAAAAGACTGATAGAGTTTAGTAAGACTGTCTAATTTTATTATAGTAATTAATGAATTATCGTGACGCTAACGACACCAAAAACTAGCATTTATAGATATATATTATGTATTTATAGGTGCTTTATATTACTAAATCATTAAAAAAGGTGTCACTGGCGTCACGTATTAAGTTCTTTATCACTCACGAAGAAAGCTTTTGTCTGTGGATCATTGGAACTTGCAAAGATCATTTCTCGTGATTGATGATTTGACGTTTTAATAGACTACTAAAAAATATTAGGAGGAATTTATTTTGATTAAAATTGACAAGAAAATTGCTGAGGATATTATTGAAGTGCTTAATGATGAATTTAAGGATAGAATATATAACCTTAAGTCTTTCGGATCTGACTTTCAGATACTAGAAAGTTATGCTAATGATTATAAAGGGATGCTAAGGGCCACTAAAATAATTAATAATCATTTAGGATATATCTATGGTATTCATGTTGCTATTTATGAGTTGAGAAATTGTTTTAGCAATAATAAAAAAGGGGAAAATCATCTTAGCTCAGTAATTAATAGATATGATTTCGATGGACATTTTTGGATAGATAAATTTATGACTGATAATATTAACAGCTCTCGGATAATAGAAAATATAGATGTTATTGAAGAAACTAATAGCAACAATATAATTTTAAATAAAATCATCAGGTTAATGATAATTTCTAATGAATATTTAATTAAGCCATTAAAATCAATGTTTATATTAAAAAAGAAAGTTGATGTTTTAGATTTTCAAACTGGGATAAATAATATTACTCGACTTATGTCTTTTGTCAGGGGTCTCCACTTCTCGATTGGGATAATCATGAGAGAAACTGGAGTTAGTTTTGAAGATTTAAGTTGGCGTTTCCCTTATCATGCGGATGAATGTAATTTGATAATTGACAGCTTGAATAATTTAGAACTAGAAATAAATAAGGAATTAAATTTATCTGAAGAAAAAGTAGGATTTGATTCTTCTTTAATAGGCTAAAAATCTGAAAATTTTACGATTGGATCCATTAGTTAAAATCAAAAACTAACTAATCTTTCGATGCCCCACCCCTCTTTCAAATAAAGAGTACAGGTGGGGTATCTTTATACTTAAAGGAAGGTGATGATTATTTATAAGAAAGAATGTCCTAACTGTGATAGTATCTCATACAGCTCATGTAAAAAAGGAAAATGGATTTGTCCTTATTGCAAAGAAGACTTATCAGATATTACAGCAACAAGAGTAAAAAATAACTCCTAATAACTAATGAAATTCTACACACTCAGCTCGGGTGCTCCCGGCTGAGTGTTTATTATATTCGCCTTATAGTAAAAAGATAAAACTTCCTAAATATGGAATTATCATATAAAACCTTGAATTAACAGGGATATTAACAACAATTGAATTTAATTGAACCAATTCTATTCAAACGCATGTTTGCTTTTGTATCAAATCTAGTGTATATTAAAAACATAGTAGTTAAATGGGAGGAGATAAAAGTGGCAACAAGCCAAAGAGATTTTGAATATTTAATCGGTGTTATTCAGGGTGATGGTAATGTCAGAAAAAAAGAAAATGTAGTGAGAATATTTATTAGTGAAAAAGAAACAGAGTTTATAAATATTATTCGTGAAATGGCTATTAAAACATTTGGAATATCCCCTCGGATTTATTATCAAAAAAATAATTCTTTAATTGTTCTGAATTTTAAGTCTAAAGAACTAACAGATTTAATTTCACAATATAAAGATTCAACTACTGGTTTGTGGTCTATTCCTAAAAAGCTAAAATATCCTGAAGAATGGATAGCAGGAATTTGGGATACTGATGGTTATGCAAAGTTTGAGGATGGAAGATTAGAATGCATCTTTACTCAAAAATCTAATGATAACGTTAAATTTGTAGAATCAGCTTTAGAAGAAATCGGGATAACTCGCTATAATATTAGTACTTTTGAAGATGATCGCTGGCAGGAGTTAACAGAAACAGATTATTTGAGAATTTGGAATATTGATACAGAAATTTTTGCTAATAAAATCAACTTAAGATTTCCTAAAAAAAGAAAGGCTCTTGAAGAAGCTCTTACTTATAATAATTTCTCTACTTATCGGCCAAGGGGAGATTTTAAAAAAGAAATTATAGAGTTAATAAAAAATGAAACTGATTTAGGCAATAAGGAAATAGCCCAAAAATTAAATAGCTCAGGTAGTCAGGCAACCCAAAAGCTTACAAGATTATTTACTGAGGGTGAATTATCAAAAGAGAAAGAAAATGATAAATGGCAACTAAACAATAATTTAAGAATTGAGGAGTGGTAATATGGCTAACTGTATTTGTGGTAAAAAATTAGAACCTGGTCAAAAGTATTGTTCTAGAGAATGTGGCGGTAAAATGCACTTATTAGACTGTGAAATTATTGATCAGAAATATTTTAATTATGCTGTTGGTGTTCTTCAGGGAAGTGGGACTTTTTTTGAAAAAGGAACTGTGGTAATTGAAGTAAACTCTGGAGAAGCTCCTTTTGCTTCAGTTTTAAAGAAAGAGCTGGATAAGGCTTTTAGTATAAAACCAGAACTTTACAATAATTCTAGAAAAGATAATGGCAGAAAAAGATACCAATTAAGTTATAATAGCAAATCTTTACAGAGTAAATTAAAAGATGTCTTTGGTGAATTTCCCAAAAGAATTTTAGAAATTGACTATCCTAAAGAATTTATTGCAGGCTGGTTTGATACAAGAGGAGTTGTTTATGAAACAGTCATGGACGGGAATCTTTTTATGATGACTACTGAAGCTCAGGGAATGCTGGAGACTGTAAAAAGAGAACTAAAAAAATTAGATATTCACTATATTTATATTCAGCATGAGAAGGGAGAATATTTAGTAATTAAAGAGCAATCTAGAGATGATTTTACTGATAAAATACCATTTAAAAATCCATATAGGATTCCTTCAGTAAAAATCAAGAGAACTTCTAGATATCGTCAAAGAGGTGAATTGCAAAATGTGTTAATGTATTATCTTCTTTCAGATGGTTATAAAGAAGCTGAAGATCTGGCCAATAGAACTGGAGAAACAAAGACTGCCATTTCAAATAATCTAGCCCGATTGAAAAATAAAGGGATTATAAATTTAATCAGACGAAATGTTTCTTGGTCTATTAATGATGAGGATAATGAAAATGACTAATAAGACAGAAAAAACCTAAAAATTTCACGCCTGGAACTATTGTTTTAATTGAAAAAGAAAAGAATCTTTCGACGCTCCACCCCCTCTTTTAAAGAGGTAAGGTGGGGATTTTTTTATGCCTAAATTTAAAGGAGGTGATGTTCATGTATAAAAAAGAATGCCCTAATTGTAATGGTAGCTCCTACAGTTCTTACAGCAAAGGTAAATGGACCTGTCCTTATTGTGAAGAAGATTTGACTGATGTTGAAGCAGTTATGACAGATGACAATGAGTAAAAATATTTTAAACTACTAATATCTATCAGCTCTGTTTAGATGACAGGGCTGATTAAACTTTTTGGGAGGTAATAATATGTCAAAATTTAAAACTAGAAAACTTTTAGAGAGACTGGATAAGAAAATTGAGAGTGTACAGTCATCAGAAGAATTTCAATCTATTCTTGAAACATTCAGCAAATTTCATAGCTATTCATATCATAACTCACTATTAATTCTGACTCAAAAACCAGATGCCAGTTTTGTAGCTGGCTATAAACAATGGCAGCAGAAGTTTAACCGCCATGTAAAGAAGGGTGAAAATGGCATTGCTATTCTTGCCCCCTTTTCTTATAAAAAGAGAATAGAAAAAACCAGTAATGATAGTGAAAAAGACAAAGATTCAGATAATGAGAACTATGTTAAGAAAACTTATTTTAAACCAGTTTATGTATTTGATGTATCTCAGACTGAAGGAGAAGATCTACCAGAAATTGATATAAGCCTTGATAATAAGCACCAATACTTACTCAATCCTATTCTAAGTCTTGTTAATGAAAAGGGAGTAACCCTCAAATTTGAGAGTCTAAAGAATGGGTTAGATGGTTATTCAAAAGGAGGTGAGATTGTTATTAATAAAGCCCTTAATTCTACTGAGAAAGCTGCAGTAATTATTCATGAACTAGCACATGAAATTCTTCACTCACGAGAAGAAAGGGCTGTGATGACTAAAGAGGTCAAAGAGCTAGAAGCAGAAGCTGTATCCTTTGTTGTTATGGACCACTACAATTTGGAGATCAAATCAGACCAGTATCTTGCCCTCTATAAGAAAAGTTATGACTTAAAAGACAGCTTAAAACGGATCAGTACACTGGCCACCTCAATAATTAATTATTGTGATCAGAATTTAAAGTCCAAAAAATCTTAAGGAGGAATAAAAAATGAGTGCTCAAAACAAAGTAGTTGATATTAATAAGAATCGTGATGAGTTAATTACCTTTACTAAAGAGGAAGTTGAAACAATCAGGAATACTGTTGCAGATAATGCCAATCCAGATGAACTAAGAATGTTCCTGCATATTGCTAAAAGTTATGGACTAGACCCTTTCAACAAAGAGATATTCTTCTGGAAAATAGATGGAAGGCCAACAATCATGACTTCTCGTGATGGATATTTAAAGATCGCAGATAGAAATCCTAATTATGATGGTCTTGTATCAGATGTAGTTAGAGAAAATGATAAGTTCAGACGGAAAGAAACTGGAATTAATCATCAATATAGTACCAAGAGGGGACAAATCGTAGGTGCTTACGCTTTAGTTTATAGAAAGGACCGTAAATATCCTGTTTATGTCTTTGCTCCATACGAGGAATATAAGGCTGATAAGAGAATCTGGAACTCCTATCCTTCTGCCATGATCTTAAAGGTTGCCGAATCAATGGCCTTAAAAAGAGCCTTCACTGTTAGTGGTTTAGTTTCTCGGGAAGAAATGAATACTCAGCAGATGGAAGATAATAATTATGATGATGTTCCATTCAGCCAGGTTCAGAATAGTAATGATCAGTCGGTAGATGTTGAGGAGGTGAAAGCAGATGATAATTCTGAGTTATCTAGAAGAGAAGAAATCATTAAAGAAATAGTTGGTAACAATAATAAGCTTAAGAATGATCTATTCAATTATCTTAAACATGCTAAAAAAGAGAATGGACTTAAGCAGCAGGAGAAGATTTCTATTGATAAACTGACCGACAAGCAGTTTGAGCAGCTAAAGAGTATTTTAAGCAGTTTCAAAAAACTTGCATAGACGGGATGATTCATTTGATTTCTGTTAATGGTTAGATTGGACAAAAATAAAATTGGAAGGATGATAAAAATGAGTAAATTTACGGTGGATGTTAACTGGATTGAAAGACATGGAGGTAATCTAATAATTGAAGCTGAGAATGAGAAGGAAGCAATTGAATTATTAAAATCAGATCAGAATAAATTAATGGAAATTATGATAGATAAGTATGCTAATGAAACTTTTGATTATATTGGAGAAATTATTGTAAATCGCTGTAGTGATGAAATGGATGATTCCAGTATAGATGTTGTTATTAAAAATGGTGAAATTGATAAAGAATAAGTAAGGTTGGGTCATTGATTATTATCTGGTCAAAAAAATGAAAGGAGAATTATGAAAATATTTAGCAGTTTAATAATCGGACTTTTTTTATTTGTCGGAAGCTTTTTATGGTTTGGAGGTCAGCCTGTTGTTGAAAGTTATATTAATCAATATGAGTGGAATAACACATATTATGTTGAAAGAGGTGATACACTCTGGGATTTAGCAGAAAATATTAGCTCTGCTGAGGAAGATTACAGAATTGTAATTTCAGCTATTAAAAAAGTCAATAAAATTGATAGTTATTTAAAGATCAATCAAAAAATAATATTACCTAAAAATTAGCCATCATGCAGGAATAACTGTGTGGTGGTTTTTTTTTATTTGAAAGGAGGTGAAATGATGCCTATTAATGGTGTTCCCAGTGATGATTGGAGAGTTAAACAAGCTATGAGTGATTATACCGAGAGAATGGATGTTGATCAAGCTCAAAGATGTCAGCAAAAATTACAAAAGAAGAAATCAAAAAATAAAGAGTCTTCTATTCGTGAGTGTGAAGAGCTTGACTTTGAAATGCCGTTTTAAAAAATTAAAAGGAGATGATATTAATGGTAAATATTCAGAAGTTCAGTTTGAGAGTTGTTAAAGAATCTGGTGGAAGATATGACATTGATAAGAGTGTTGGTAACCCTATACAG
>Ga0247721_100379_pt1 | contig 14965 bp, 10 predicted proteins | sample MSEWel2017_08_16_FD_189089 | JGI IMG/M metagenome (GOLD analysis project Ga0247721, IMG submission 189089) | Subsurface sediment microbial communities from gas well in West Virginia, United States - MSEEL Well Study Marcellus 3H_2017_08_16 | ecosystem: Environmental > Terrestrial > Deep...
ACTTGCTGATGTTGTAGGCAGCACTATTATATCAGAAACACAAATTTATATAGGTTCAGATGACCCTAATTTAACATACGAAAATATAGTTGTCAGCACAGTAAATGATTTTGACCATACATCAAATGCAGGAGAGATTGACATAGAATATGCTTTAGACAGTAATGGAAGTCCAGGTACATACAATCAGGTTTTAAATGTTCCAAATAATGATTTTGACCCACCTGTACCTATCTGGAGGAAGATGACAGCACCAAATATAACAACCGCCTTTACAATAAGTAATATAGAGCACCACATAGAAAATTATGACGAATATGTTAAGTAATTAGTTTAGTAATGTTTATAATACTTAACAATAGAAAGGAGTTTTTAGCTTGTCATTAGACTACAGTATTGAGAGTAGAGATTGGGGTAATACAGATGTAGAAGTTGGAATTTCTAAAAATAATATAAATAATAATTTTAACTATAAAGAAGGTTTTTTTGAAGAAGTTGTAGCATATTTTGACGGTAGTTCTTATATTGAAATCCCAGATTCTGAAGATTTAAGTGGTGGAGCAAATTCAGTAATTACAGTAATGACAAGGTTTAAAATAAATAGAGATTTTATGGGAAGTAATCACTTAGTAGAAAAGCAACTAGATGCAGCTCTTGGAGATTGGGGTTTATATATAAACGATGGTAGACTAGCGTTTTATAGCGAGGATACTGTTTATGATTACACTTTGTCATCAGATAGTATAATCGAGAAAGATGTTTGGTATGATGCAGCCTTTGTTTTAGACCAGCCTAATAACACTCTTAAACTATACCTTGATGGAGTTCTTGTTGCTGAAGATTTGTCAATTGGCCAAATAAGTGCAAATACTTCTTCGAATGTGTATATTGGCGCTAGATTTTATAATAACTCAGATATGTTAGGTGCTTTAAATGGATATATTAGTAATGTTTCAATCTGGGGCGTTGCACTATCGCAAACAGAAATTCAAAATTATGCAAACTTAGATATAGATATATCAGAACCTGGCCTTATTTCTTATTATAATTTAAATGAAAGGTATAACAGAAAGGTAAAAGATTACTGCGGAAATAATCACGGCAATATAGTAAATGTAAAATGGGTAGATAATAATTTAAACAAAAATTATCCAGATATGATAATAAACGAGTATGGAATAGAAAAAAATAATATTGTTTGGGAAGATAATTTTGAAAAAGATAGTATTGGCAATTATACATGGACAAGTACAGATACTAATTCTCCTACAAACAGCTGGACATATAATTCTGCCGGACAGTATATTGACATATTAACTGGAGATAATGATAATATTTCGCTTGAATGGTCTATTGAAGGTAAAGAAATTGGGTATTCTAAATTAGTTTTTAGAAAAAATGCTGATTACCCATCTGATAACTCTCAATATCTTAAGTTTTCTGATGATACTGGAGAAAATTATTATTTATTTCAGTGGGCAGGTTCTGCTTACAGTTCGCATGTAGACAAATATGTTAATGGAATAAAAACTGATACATTAAGCTCTTCTGGTACAGTTGATGCTGATGCAACAGATTATACTATTGAATGTTTTTGGACTCCAGACAGATTGAGAATGTCTATAAATAACTCAATGATATTTGATTTGAACACAGTAAACACCACTTCAATAATCCCTACACAGGTCAGGTTTTATAACCAGCAGATAAATCTTTATTTAAAGTCAATTATAATAAAAAGCTCAAATAAAGAAGATGTAATAGAAACAGAAATAAACAATATACCTGAAATAAGAGATATAGAATCTTCAGCTATCTCATGGGAGAAAAATTGTGGTTTATGTATGAATGGTATTGATGATTGGGTTGACCTTGGTAATCTTGGCACCGAAAATTCAATTACTATATCTCTTAAATTTAAAAAAGATAGGGTAAAGACAGAGTACCTTCTTGACGGAAGGGGTACTGGTAATTGGTGGTTTTTAACACATTATAATGGGTATGATGTCAATTTCAATAACTTAGTAATGTGGAACGGCTTAGATTTAAATAAGTGGTATCATGTTGCTGTTGTATCAAATCCAAGTGTGACAAAGATGTATATAGATGGAAATTTAGTTGACATAGGAAAAGGTATAGACACTAATATAGAGTCTGTAAGAATAGGGACAAGATACACAAACTCCTCTTATTATAGAGGAAGCATGAGTGATTTAATAATATTTTCTGGAGAAGTTAGTGAATCAAACATAAATTCATTATATTTGGGACAAGAAATATCAAACGAAAACAATATAATGGCTGAATATAAAATGAATGAAGGTCAGGGCTCAATTCTTGTTGATTCACAGGGTGTCCATGATGGAACAATTAACGGATGTTCTTGGTCTGAAATAATAATTGAAAGCTCAATCGATGGTGGTGTTACTTGGTACGAGTGCACAAATAAAGATTTTATACCTATGATAAATTCTGGAGATAGTTTTGACATAGGTTCTATAAAAATAAGAAAAAGATTTAAAAGTGACTATAATATTTCTACACCAAGATTAAAGAGACTAGAGCTAATAATATCAGATAAGATTGGGTACAAATTTTCTAAAGAAATTTCACAACCAGTTTCCTATGATTCTTACAACTATATTAATTTATCTCATAAATATAGTGAGGATTTTTTAAGCTATTCAGTAGATGAAAACATAATGATAAAAAATAATCAAATTTCTTTGTGGGAATCTTTTTATCATACTGATTTTGACAATACTTATAGTTTTATAAGTAAAAACGGAAATATAAAAACTCAGAACACAGGTACTGTAGCAAAATTTGAAGATGGGATGGGAATTAACGGAGGAGATGCCCTTAAAGTAGAGGATTCCTCTACAAACCTAATAGCAACACAGGGTGGCTCTGCTCAAGACTGGTCAAAATGGAATCATTATACCTCTGGTTATTGGACTGGTCAAACACAGTATGATGATGCTGAAATGGGCAAAGTTTTTGAAGCAATCGCAACAGATAACACTGATTATATATATGACTATAGTTCATACACAATTAACTCAGGCACAACATACACATTCTCTATATATTTAAAAACAGACACTCCATTTACACAAAGTGGATGCGATTTTTATCTTCACAACGGAAGTTCTACCGACACCAAAACCAAAGACATTTCTGTCACTAATGAATGGAGGAGGTTTGTGTGGACAGTAGATTCAACAACAGCTAATACAGGTTTTGGCTTAAGATTAAATACAGGAACAGGGACTAAAATCTATGCAGCAAAACCACAACTTGAGTCTGGTGGCACAGCAACAACTTTTGTTAATGGTTCTAGAGCTGATGGGAACTTAAGTTATAAACTCTCGGACTTAGGAATAGACCCAAATAATCAGTCATGGACTGTTGGCGGGTTTGTTAAATATAGCGAATATGAGATGCAATCAGGTGATGGTTATAGAGCTCCTTTTTTAGAACTTGGAAGTTACTATTTAGCATCAGAAACCTCAATTGTGGTTGGAACCAGGAGTGGAACAAACAGAATGGCCGGAACATTGTATGACAACAAAGCTGGTGTTAGTATTCCATCAATTACTTTATTGGATACTGAAAGCTGTGATTGGATGCTTGTTTCTTTAAGTTACAATCATGGTGAGAACAAATTAACACTTAGAACTGTATCAAAAGATAGTGGATTACAGACTTCTACTCTTGTAAACTCCTGGACAAATCCAATTAGGGATAACTTATTTATAGGATGTTACGGTTGGGCTGGAGGCATAAATAGTTTAATCGATAGCTTTTTTGTTATTCCATACGAGATAAATGATAGCATTACTGAAAAAATATATAACTCTAAAATCAATGGCATTTATAGTGGTTCAATAGTCTCCCAAGGCATAGATATTTCAGGTTTAAATGAAAATAAAAAAAGTTTAATATCATGGAATGGTGATAGTGCACTGTCTTTCGATGGATTAAATGACTATGTTCAAACAGAAATAGATTTAGGAGGCCTTTCAGAATGCACAATAGAAGCAACTGTATTAATAGAGCATAAAAATACTGGTCAAGGTGGCGTAGTAAGTGCTTTTGATACTTGGGATGAAGCTATAGGGATAAGATGTCAGCCAGACACAAATGGCTTTATTTGCTATTTTGAAACAGGTGGTGCAGGAACTAATGTATGGGCAGGAAAAGAGATGAGCCTTAACGAGTGGCATACCATCTCTTTTACATTCAATAGTGGAGAGGCATATGGATATATCGATGGAGTTATGGAAGATTATGCAACATCAACAACAACCATCCTTCCTAACTTAAACGAAAAAATAAATTTTGGAAAATTAGCATTAAATGACTCATTTTTTAAAGGAAAAATAAAAAACGTAAAAATATGGAATAGAAGTTTACCTCAAGATGAAATTAAATATAATATTAAAAATGAAAGTATTTATGATAGCTCAGGATTAGTTTCATTATTTAATTTCAATGAAAAAGAAGGAACAATATTAAATGACGAAATTGGAGATAATAACGGAAATATTTATGGTGCTTCATGGGTTTGGTCTGAGGTTGAAAGCTCCATTGATGATGGAATTAGCTGGCATTCAGAGAATAACAAAGGAATAATAAGCTCCATTCCTGAAGATTTAACTAATACAAATAGCTTTAAAACAAAAGTTACCATTAATTCTAAGAATGTATTTTCATCTTATAATTTAGATAGCATCAACTTCTTTGTTGGAGACTCAATATTAGAATCACAAGAAGGTGAATGGTATTTACACACCAAATACTTTGAAGATAACACTCCAGTTACTGAGTATAAAGGTACTTTTAATATTGATAAAACACCCCCTACAGGTTCCTGGACTTATGATACCAGCTGTGATTGGACAAATACTTACCCTACTGTATGGTGGAGTGGAGATGCCGGCATATCTGGAGGTTTTGAAGAAAGATATAAAATAACAAGCTCAACTACAAAACCAACAAGTTGGAGCGCTACCGGTTCTTCAGAAGGAGGTATTGCGCTTCAAGATGATGGATACCCAAGGATGGAAGCTCTTGGTGATGGAGAGTGGTACTGCCACATAGAATACGAGGATAATGCTGGTAATGTAACTTATGATTATACAGGGCCTTTTAAAATAGACACGGAACCACCTGCTTTAACTTGGCTAAATCATGTTACTGGTTGGCAGAAAACAATACCTGATTTAAAATGCTCTAATGATGGTGGATTATCAGGAATGCAAACAGCGAAATATGCTATAACTAGTACATCTACTAAGCCTACATCATGGTCTACCGACACTACTCCTGCCCAAACTGTGTTTATGACATCATTAACTAATGCAGGAGATGGTGAACTTTATGTACACCAGGAGGCTTTTGACAATGCAGGGAATTCAACTTACGAATATAAGTTTTTACAAATAGATACTACACCTCCAGCAGCACCAAATGCCACACTTGTCAATAACACAAATCACTCATTAAGTTTAGGTTGGACAAATTCTGATGCTACTTCCGGTGTTGACTATGTTGAGTTATATGCTGAAGAAAGTGACGGCAGTTTAAATTATGTAGCTGATATTGATATTGATGGAGATTCTAACACAGAACCTTCTATACAATTAACAAATACTGATACAAGCTACACAGTTGATGGTTTAAGTGAATATACTAATTACAGATACAAAGTAAGAGTATTTGATAAGGCAGGAAATTTCAGCGAAGATACTTATGCTGAAATGATAACTGATGATATTACAGGACCTGTAGTAGGCTATAATTTAAATAGCAGAGACTGGCTAAACACAAATGTAGATGAAACTGTGAATATTGATGACCAGGGTGGTTCGGGATTAGCAACAGCATGGTATAAGTGGACTAATTCACCTACTCAACCTACTGACGGATGGATTGTAATGGGTACAACTACTAATTTTGCTACCTCTCAATCACAAGAGGGTGAATGGTATTTACACATTAAGGCAACTGATAATTACAATAATACAGCTTACGACTACTCAGGGCCGTACAAGATAGATAAAACAGCACCAGTAATAAGCTCAACCAACATAACAATTGATTCACCAACCGGAGTTTATGACACCTATACAGCCACAATAGAGTGGTTCATAGAAGACCAGCAAGACTTATCAGGTGTTGACAGAACAGAGATAGGATTTTACGCTGATGGTGTTTGGTACTACGATGAAAACACACTCCCTGATGGTATAACAACTACTAGTGATATGGATAACATAACAGGTGGTGGTAGTAAAACAGCAATCTTTAGCAATGTACCTAGAGAGATAGATATAGCTGCAAGCTTTAATTGTTATGATACAGCCACAAATAATACCGGAGAGAAACAAAGCGATTTAATATTTACCCCAAGAATATATGCTAGTCATACTTTAACGGGATTAAGCGACTATGAAATGGGAATAAACTCAGAGTATAAATCTGAAACAAAATACGAAACTGGTATAAACAAAAATTACCAGTCGCCAAGTTCTCAAATAATAGATGTTTTATCAAAGTCATACGATTCTCCTACACTCTACGAAATAGGTAAAAGAACAAATTATAAATCACAAACATTATATGAAGCAGGCATAAACAAAACAGAAGGTCCGGCACCTTCACTACAGGATATCTTGGTATTGTATGACGAACCTATCTTAGTAAGCTGTAAATTCTCGCAAGGCATAAGGCTAGGTCTATCAGACTTAGAAATTGATATCAGCGATTTTACTGAATGGACAATGCATGTATTTAGAAGAGGTATAGACGATAGTGAGTTTAGAACAATATTCATCAACTCAAATGGAGAAGTTTATGTTGATAACGAAATAAACAATAAGTATGATGTCAGCTGGTTTGAGAGCACAAACGACAAAATAACTATTAAAAGTGGAGCCATTGATATAGATGAGCTTTTAGTTTTTCCACAGATAATAGACCAAAAACAAATTGACAGAATAGGAGGGTCTCCGTTTTATGACCCTAATGAAAATATAAAAGTTGACATGCCGGATTCAGTCGATATGGAGGTAATGCAATAATGGCGAAGATACTTAAAGATATATATGTGTCTTGGACCTGGGAAGGAGACGAAATGTTACTTGAGGGGTTTAATGTAGCAATAGCCCCCCAAGGCTCTGACCCTAAAACAGAGGCAATAATTATACAAAAAACAAGTTCAGAAAAAACAGATATATTAAATAGAGGTACAACTCAGTACGAACATATTTTTAGAAATGTAACACTTAATAAAGACACAAACTACATAGCATGGGTTCAGTCTCTAACTGATGGGTTTGATTCAGAATGGCTGTCAGCAACAGGTATTACTGTTTCAGATGACGGCAAAGCTACAATCGCTACTACTGATGCTGACGGCAACCCAATAACTTCTTCTGGTGGAGATGTTACTATAGATTCAGCAGGTATAACTGTAGTAAATGGAGCTTTTAAACTAGTAAACTCTTCAGGCTCAATCACAATAGATAACACTGGTATAACAGCAAATGATGGCTCTAAAGACACATTCAAAATAGATAGTAATGGCAACGCATCATTTAGCGGTTCAGTAAATGTAGGCTCAAATATTGCCGGTATTGATACAAGCGCCGAAGACTTAGAAACAGTAAGTGGTTCTACATTAAAATCTTCAGGTTCTTGGCTACGGAATGGCTTTGAAGATGGAGAGTTTGATATGTGGTCTTCTGGAGTAGTTAGGGAAACAGATAGTTTTTCTGGGAATTATTCAGGGCTTTTTACTTCATCAAATACTTCTCCAGCTTCAAGTGGCTCCATTGGTGAACCTTCAATGACTATACCCGAAGAAATAGCACTAAGTTTGGCAGGTAAGAGAGTAAGAATTTCAGTTTTTGCTAAATGGCCAGAAGTAAATGAGTCAAGCGAATTTGCTGTATCTTATTCAACAAATGACACTGGAAATAGTGGATGGCATCACTTTAATCAAGATATAGATTGGAAAAGATTTTCATTTTACTACACTGTTCCAGAGCCAGTTGCTGGAGGGGTTGATTATATTGGTATATGGGGTGACACATCTGGTTTGGGTGGTGGCGTTTTAATAGATAATGTCGTAATAGAAACTATGCCTGGTTCAGAAAATAATAGCATAATCATCGATGATGCTGGAATAAAAACTTTAGGTACAGATGGAGACTATTCAATATTAACAGATGACTCTCTTATTTTTTATCAGAACGGGGTTTCAACACCTCATTACTATTCTAAAAGAGTTGCTTATGGAGTAGCACAAGATGGTGACTATATTAATCTAGGGTGGAAAAATGAACCAAAAGTTTCTACTGCTATAAGGCAGTTAAGAAGTTACTCAGCTGGTTACCCCTCAAGAAATCAAACATATGAATCTTATGCAACAGGAATTGATGCTGACGGGTTTTATGTTTACGGTCGTTCAACAATTAAAGGTACTTCTGGCTCTACAGCAATTGGTGCCAAGATTTCGGCACAGGGTTCAGCTTATTCATATATGGGGTCATATTCATCAACAAACGATTCTGCTGCCTATAATACAACTACTGGCATAGTGGCAGGGGGTACTAGTTACTTAAAGATTCAGTTTTATGTTAATAGCTCGTCTTCTCAACATTCAAGCCTAGCACCTAGGGGTGTTAGAATATATTATAAAAGAGAAGATGCTGGTAGTTGGACCCATTACAAGCATTATCAAAATATTGGTGTTGGAAGGTATTACTGCGAAATACCAGGATTAGCTGCTAATAGATATCAAGTAAGAATATATGTATACGCAAATGCTTATGCTAATACAAATGAATTGGACACAAAAACTTCACAAATAACTGCAACACTCGAGAGTGTTTATTATACAGCTAACGAAACCACAATAGATTATGGAGATGTAATGTGGATTGCAGTTGAAGGAGGAGCTTAAATGCCTAGCAGATTATTATTTGATAAAAGAAACAAAGAAATATTAAGGTGTCAGCCTGAACCCTTCGGTAGCGCAGGTCTTCCGGGTTTTGAAGCATTATGCAATTCTGCAAGGGTACCGCTTGATGAAATCCAATACATGAATACTATAGTTATAAACGAAGATATACTTACAAGAGAGGCTAAATCAAATTTTTACTTAAGTGAAAATGATAATGGCAGTATTGTTCTGATAGAGAAGCCAGAAGCCCTCATAGTTCTAGAAAACGAAAATATTAATACATCAATCAATAACATAGCAATAATCAGGCTTTATTTAGATAACTTAAATTCAGATATTGATTACAGTTATGTAACATTAAGTATTAATGATGTTCAATTTAATGTAAAGATAGATATTAATACATATGAAGGCTTAAAGTATATAAAAATTGAAGAGGCAGGAGAATATATAATATCAGGTAGTGATGACAGATTTAATATTAATGAAGTTATGATAAGTGCAGTCTAAACTAAGAAATGGAGGTGTTGTTTTTTGCTAAAAAAAGGCATTGTTAGGCCAATTGCATATGACGAAAGAAGCCATAAGTTTTTATTAAAAAATATAAAAAACCATACACATGCAAATTATATGAAGCAAAAAAATATGAGAAAATACTCAACAGAAGATTTGTATTTCATGTATAATTCATACATTAATTATAACTTAAGGAATTTACTTAATTTGAGCGTATTTGAATTTTCTTGGGAACATCCAAGCAAAATAAAAAATAGAGATTTTGATATAGAAGAAAACTGGGTTATACAAGATAATACAGATATGTATTTGAGACAAACAGAAGAAAATAAAGTAAATTTAGGATTAGATATCTTAGAGAACGGAACTTACTGGCCAATAGTTGTTGAAGTAATAGATGGAGATTTATATGTATACGAGGGTAACCATAGAGCTTTTGCTATAAAAAAGATGGTAGAAACTGGCGATTGGCCAGAAGATAAAAAGGTGCTTTGTATGAGGGTTAATGGCGACTACCAAAGAATCAAAGCTAGAAAAAAAGTAATAAAATTAGAGAGACCAGTAAAACAGTTAGCTCCGTTTGTGACAATTTACGGAGATGAAAATAATAAAAAAGAGGATAGAGATTTTATAGAAAAGAACTTATTTAAATCTGATAATATTGAATTTCATAGTGATAAAAAAATACTATTAAAAAAAGAAGTTTATGACTATAGCAGCTTACTTTTTTTAAATCAAGCATTGCCTCACTGGATGAGAGATATTATATGGTTAAATCAAAATGATACAGGCACTCCAATAAAGTCAAGCAGAGTTGTTAATGATGAGAGTTTATGGAATAGATTTGTTGGAGGAGAAATTTTTAATGAAAATATAGATAATTAGCAAGGGTGGGACTATTGAACAGATATAATATAGATAGACTAAAGCTTGATTATGATGAAAGAATAGATAGACTAAAGCTTGATTATGATGAAAGAAATGATAGGCATGTTCTGCCTGCACTTTACAGGCATTTACACACGGCGTATTTAAACCAGGAAAACTCATGTATATTTGATAAAGAATATATAAAATATATGTACAATACATATATTAATTATAATTTGAAAAATATTTTAGAAGCTGAGCTTTTTAGGTTTTTATGGATTCACCCTAAATTTATTTATATAACAGAAAAGAAAAAGAAAGAAGAGCAGTGGGCAATGAGAAATCAAGCAAATCAATTTAAAGATGCTTACCTTGTAGAATCCAGGAACAATAAGGAAAAGTTAGGCTTGGACGTGTTAAAAAACGGTACTTACTGGCCACTAGTTATATCAGCCAGAAGGTATCAAAGATTGTTTTATGTCTATGAAGGTAGCCACCGAATGTTATCAATAAGAAGCCTTTATAAAAATAATTTATGGCCAGAAGATAAAAAGATGTTATGTTTAAATATAATAACTAGAGATTTTTATGGATTAAAATATGGCAATGAATTTATAGAATTAAAAAAACCAATAGAACAAGTATTACCTTTTTCTGTAGTTTATGGAGACGAATATAATACACCAGACGGAAAAGAATTTGTTAAAGATAAATGTTTTAAGAGAGATGGAGCTTCATTTTTTGACCCAAAGAAAGAACTAATTAAAATGAAAATATATAATTATAGCGACCTTTTGTATGCAAATCAAAGTATGTCACACTGGTTGAGAGATATATTTTGGCTTTATAAAGAAAATAATGAAGACATTATAAAACCAAGCAAAATAATAAATAGTGAAGATAAATGGAATAAATTCATAGGGGGTTAAAATGCTTTCTCATATAAAAAGAATAGAGATAGAGATTAATGGGTATTGTAATAGAGAATGTCATTGGTGTCCAAACAAGGATATTCAAAGAGATAAGAATCTTCCTATGCCGGAGGATACTTTTTTAAAATTAATCCAAGACCTTAAAAAAAATAATTTTAATAAAAATAAAAATAAAATATTCAACAAGATTTCATTTAATAGATTTTCTGAGCCAATGGCAGATATTAAATTACTTAAAAAAAGGTCTAACCAATTAAAAAATATCCTTGATAACGTATATTTATACGTAAATACTAATGGCGACTTTTTAAACAAAAAGAATATTAGCAATCTTAATTTAGATAGAATAAATGTTATGGACTATGATTGCAGAGGTACAGCATATGGTTTTGAGCTAATAAACAATCTAGGCCTAAAAGTTAGAAGATTTGACACTGAAAATAAATATATATCAGCTATAGATGATAACTCTTTTGAGTTAAGGTATTTTTATAATTGGCCTCTGAATAACAATATAGAAAATATAGCTGAACTTTTAGATATTGAAAACAAAATAAAAATTAAAGACCCTCATAATCATGAGTACAAAAATATAGAGTGGCACAGCAACAGGAAAAGCAGACAAAGAAATAAAAAGTGCATAGAAATTTTTAATTATATTTCTATTGACTATAATGGTAACGTTATGCCTTGTTGCCATATGAGAAGTGATGCTAAAAAGCATGAGGATTTCATACTCGGAAATATAAACGAAAAAAGTATATCAAATATATATTACTCAAAAAAATCTAAAAAATTTAGAAACATAATGCTTGGGAAAATTGATGATTACCCCAAAATATGCAAGAGATGTCATAAATATAGGGACAATGAAGAAATTAAAAATATTAAGGAATGCTGGTGATATAATGTTTTCTCATATTTCAGGTGTAGAAATAGCTTTCCACAGCCAGTGCAATAGAAAATGCGAGTGGTGCCCAAATAAATATATAGATAGAACTTTTTATAAAGAGTTTGATGAAGATATTTTTCTAAAATTATTAAGTGATTTAAAGGAAAACGGCTTCGGAGAAAAAGACTCTTCTACAATATCTATTTCAAGATTTCATGAAGCATTTATTAATCCTGAGCTTGCAAGAAAAAGGTCAAAGCAAATAAAAAAAATACTTCCAGATGTTCATCTACTTATCAAATCTAATGGTGATTTTATAACAAAAGAAAACATAAAAGATATACCATTTGATAGGTTAAACATAATGGACTATGACGGTGTTGGAAGTGCAAGATGTTTAATAAAAATAAATGATATAGGTTTTAATTTTGATTTTATAAGAGCTAAAAACTCATATATCCGCGCAAGGGATGAAAACTCAAGAATTATTATATATAAATCTAACTGGAAGAGAAATGTAGAACTGGAGGATAGAGCTGGTTTATTAGACCCAAACTCAATAAATGATATGGAATGGATAAACAAAGACAAAAAAAGAAATAGACTTTGTGGAGAGCCATTTAATACAATTATTGTTGATTATGATGGAAGTGTAATGCCTTGCTGCCACATGAGGCATGATGCAAAAGAACATCAAGAATTTATATTAGGAAATCTTCATGAAAAAAGTATAGTTGAGATATACAAATCAGAAAAAGCTAAAAAAATAATGAAAAAATTCGAGAAAATAGAAACTATGCCAGGAGTTTGCACTTATTGTCATAAGCCTGAAGGGGGTAACAAATAAAGTGTTTTCAAAAATAAAAAATCTAGAATTAGAATTTCACAGCCAGTGCAACAGAAAATGCGAGTGGTGCCCAAACAAAGATATAGACAGAACCTCCTACAAAGAGCTTGATGAAGATGTTTTTTTGAAGTTGTTAAATGATTTAAAAATAAACAAATTTAACTTATATAGAAATGCAACTGTTTACATTGCAAGATATCATGAGCCTCTAATAAATATAGGGCTTTTAAATAAAAGAATAAAGCAAATAAAAAAATTTTTCCCTTATATAAATATAGTTGTAAAAACTAACGGAGATTTTGTTGAAAAACTTGACTTAAAAGATTTTTATGCTACAAGGTTAAACATTATGGATTATGATTGCCTTGGTGCAGAAAAGGTGAAGAAAAAAATATCTGAGGCTGGTTTTAAAAATATTAAATACAACAAAAAAAATAAGCAAATATTGTCAAAATCAAAATATGGAACTACAGCTCTATACAGAGTAGATTGGCCAAAACATGCACTTTTAGAAAATAGAGGAGGGCTTTTAAGTCAAGAAGAAGTAATTCATAATAGAACAAAATTAAAATGGAGAAAAAACAGAGAAGAGAGAACGGAAATCTGTACAGAACCATTAGATTCGATATATATAGACTACAATGGCTCTGTTATGCCTTGTGCACACACAAGAAGTGATGCAGATTCTCACAAAGAATTAATACTTGGAAACCTTTATAAAAGCGATATAGATGATATATATAAATCTAGTAGAGCTAAAAAAATACTGGCCAAATTCAGTAATAAAAACTCTATGCCTCAAGCATGTAATAACTGCCACAGAAACACAGAAGGAAAATCTCATGCATCTAGTGTTAATTGATTAGTTTTTTAGGAGGTGGTCAAATGGCTAAATTTAACATAATGAACGAAAACGAAAACACTATTATTATTTCAAAAGGTTATGAAAAATTAACAGATGAAAACGCTGAGCTAGCAAACGACCTAGACTACATTACAAAAGAAGAATTAATAGAGGCAGTTCATGTACTTGCAGCAGAAATAAGCAAGCTAAAAGGAGAACCATTCGATATTAAATTTACTTATGAGAATAAAAAAAATAAACTTTAAGTTTTATGTTTAGTAATGTTTGATAAATAAAACTAAAAAAAGAAGGGAGGTGACTATAGATGCCATATAAAGAAAACTTAATAATTGCAATTAGCGCAGGACATGGAGGAAAGGACGGAGGGGCTGTCGACCCTAAAGACAAAAAGTATGATGATGATATTTATGAAGATGAAATCTACACAGAAGAAAGCGAAAAGAACTTAAAGGCAGCAAAGATGCTTAAGAGTTTATTCGAACTAAAAACAGAGCACAAAGTAGTAATGATTAGGGATAAAGACGAATATGTAAAGCTTAGCGAAAGGTGCAATATAGCAAACAATGAAAAGGCAGATTTGTTTATTTCAATCCATGCTAATGCAGCTGCTGCAGAGAGTGCTGAAGGCTTTGAGACACTTCATTACCCTACCAGTATTGGTGGTAAAAAGCTTGCAGGCTTAATACAAGAAGAAGTAATAAGGGACCTTAATCCTCGTGATAGAGGCCTTAAAGAAAGAAAGAACTTATACGTATTAAAAAACACTCATATGCCAGCAGTCTTGATAGAGATGGGTTTTATTACAAATATAGAAGAAGAAAAGAAACTAAATAACGATGACTACTTAAAGCTAATGATGAATGATGTAGTTAATGCAGTAAGAAGATACAACAGCTAAAATTTTAATAGGGGGAGCATTTAAATAAAAAGGGTGACAAAAAGATGAAAATAATAGCAGACGCAAAAACAAACCATAATGGAAATATAGTATTTGCTAAAAAACTAATAGAGGAAGCCTTTATGGCAGGAGCAGATATTATATCCTTTGATGTTAAAGTTCCAGAGCTAT
>Ga0247721_100380_pt1 | contig 14953 bp, 14 predicted proteins | sample MSEWel2017_08_16_FD_189089 | JGI IMG/M metagenome (GOLD analysis project Ga0247721, IMG submission 189089) | Subsurface sediment microbial communities from gas well in West Virginia, United States - MSEEL Well Study Marcellus 3H_2017_08_16 | ecosystem: Environmental > Terrestrial > Deep...
TGTGGTAACACAGTGACGAAGACTTATTCCTTGAGACGGGGCAACGACTGACGGAAAGCTGTATACGGGAGAACCGTACGTGCAGTTTGACGAGGGGTCCCAGCTGAAAGGCTGGTCCTACTCTATAAGAAAGGGTGAAAAGCTATTATGAAAGTAGAGCGGATAGATTCTCTACCCAGTAAGCAAGTAAACAGCATGCAGAAAGATCAAACAAATAAAAGTAGTAATAATAGCAGTAATAATAAACTCGACTCTCTTCAGGAAAAAAGAAAATATAATCAAAAGGAACTTGAAGAAGATGTCAAGAAATCAGTAAGTGATATCAATGAGATAGTAAAAAGAGTAAAAGAAGATTTAGCATTTAAAATACATGATGAAACAGATAAACTTATGGTGCAGATAGTCGATTTAAAAACACAGGAAGTTATAAAAGAAATGCCGCCGGAAGAAATGCTTGATTTACAGGCAAGAATTCATAGGATGGTAGGACTTTTAATTGATGAGAAAGTTTAGAAAGAAGGTGTTAGAATGGCTGATCTTAGTTTAAGTGGTTTGGCCACCGGTATGGATACAGACTCAATAATAAATCAATTAGTTCAATTAGAGCAGCGTCCGATCTATAATTATCAGCAGGAAATATCAGAGCTGGAACAGACTAAAGGTGCCTGGAGAGATATTAATACCAGGTTAGATAATTTAGAGAGTAAAATAACTGATCTCAAGCTATCATCAACCTATAATTCCAGAACTACAAACAGCAGTAATAAGGATGTAGTTACAGCAACTGCGGCTAATAGTGCTAATGAAGCTAATTATGATATTACAGTAAATCAGGTAGCTACAGCCCAAAGATTGATTGGAGCAAGAAAAACTGGTTTTAGTGCTGCTGCAGATGATGTAATCACCTTAAATGGCACAGATGTAAACATCAGTGTGGGAGACTCTTTGAGTGATATTAGCACTAAGATTAATGATGCAAATTCAGGGTATTCAGCTTCTGTTATTGATGATGTACTGGTCATAGAAGCTGAGAAAACAGGTGTTGCAAATGCACTTGTAGATGGTACTACCCCTACAATATCTGATAATAGTGGTATATTAGTTGATTTAGGCATTCTGGATGGTGCTGGTAATTTTACTAATGAAAAAGCAGCTACTGATGCAAAAGTGGAAATCAATGGTATTACAGGTATTACAAGCGCCAGTAATGAAATTACTGATGCTGTAGCTGGTATGACCTTTAGTATTCATCCAGGAGCAGCTGCAGGCAGTACAGCTACTATTTCAGTTGCTAAAGATACAGGCAAAGCTATTAAAGCTGTACAGGCTTTTGTAAATCAGTATAATAGTGTAATGGATTTTATGGACAGCAAAAGTGGTTATGATGCTGAAACTGAAGAAGGTGGGATTCTACAGGGCGATGGGACAGTAATGAGACTGCAGATGAGATTGAGAGAACTTGTAACCTCTAAAGTTAAAGACACAGGTAATTATCAAACTTTAAACTCTGTTGGTATTGAGATAGACAGGGATGGGGTAATGAGTTTTGATAGTGCTAAGCTAACTGAAGCTTTAGAGACTAATACAGAAGAGGCTATGAATTTATTTCAGGCAGAGTCTGGTACTGAAGGTTATGATGGTATGGCCGTTAGGATGGACAGCTACCTTGACCAGGTTCTTCAATCTAATACTGGTTTAATACCCAGAAGACTTGATTTGTATGATAATCAAATTGAGGGATTAAATGAAGATATAGCAGATGTACAGAGAAGAGTAGAAATGACCCGTCAGCGTTATGTTGAGCAGTTTGCTGCTATGGAAGAAGCTATCTCCGAAATGCAGAGTCAGCAGAACTGGATGCAGAGTCAACTTCAGAATATGGGAGGATCTACTGTAACAAGTATGATGTAGAATATAAGGAGGAGTTTTTTGTTTTAACTCCTCTGCTTTTTATAATTGAGTTAATATACTTTTAGGATGTGTTTTTATTGGATTTTTATAAAAAGAATATGCGTATTTTGAAATCTAAAAATAAGAAATTATATAATAAAATATTGGAGTTTGAGAATAGTGATAGCTTAACTATTAAGAATTCTGATGAAGACCAAGTAACAATATTTGATGAGAGACAGGATATAAAAATAAATTTAGAAAATTCTCGTTCTGGAGATTATACAATTAGAATTAAGTATTTAGACAGAGAGATATATTTACACAGCAAATATTATCCAAGGAAAGAAGCCGAGAGACAAATTAAAGACTTGATGGTTAAGGATAAGAAACAAATTTTTGCTTTGGGTTTTGGTCTTGGTTATCATTTAAATGAACTGGCAAAAAGAAATAAATATGACAAAGTCATTATAATTGAGTCTTATATATCTATTTTTTATGTAGCAATAAAATATGTTGATTTAAGTAATTTGCTGAGAAGTAAAAATATAATTTATCTAATTGGAGAAGATATTTCTTCTTTATTTGATGTTATTAGAGCTTATTATTCTTTAAGTTTAGAAAAAGAGATAGAATTTTTGGAACAAAAAGCTGAAATTAATTTATTTAATGATGAATATAAGGAAATATATAATAAAATAAAAGAAGGAATAAATTTCAAAAAGATTACACTAGCTACTGACATCAAAAGATCTAGAGAGTGGAAGAGAAACATCATTAATAATATTCCTTATATTATTAACAAACCTAAAGCCGATGATTTTTTTAATATATTTCAAAATATCCCAGTTATTTGTGTAGCTGCAGGTCCCTCATTAGATAAAAATATTGATCAATTAAAAAGAGTGAAAAATAATACCCTAATTATGTGTGTTGGGACCTCTTTAAAACCATTATTGAAAAATGAAATTGAACCTGATATTGTAGTTTCTATTGATGGGAATATAGCAAACCTTGAACATTTTAAAGATATTGAAACTATTCCGGATTCTTATCTTTTTGCTGAATTGGGTAATTATTATGAGATTCAAGACAAATGGGATGAAAAACAAGTTTTCTTGACAATGAAAAGGAATTTTAGTGGCTGGATAGAAGAAATCAAGGGGAAATATACTTCTATCAACACCGGTGGAACTGTTGCTCACAGTATGGTTGATCTTGCTTATAAATTTGGCGCTGATCCAATTATACTAATGGGGCAGGACTTAGCTTTTACTGATGAAAAGTCTCATGCCAGCGGAACTACTTATGAAAATAAAGAGGTTAACAATCAAAATTTAATTGAAGTTGAAGCTGTTGATGGTGGTACAGTTTTAACTAACAAGTCTTTTTTGTCAATGTTAAGTTATTTTAATAATTATTTTGCTAAAAGACCGGGTAGAACTTATATTGATGCTACTGAAGGTGGCGCTAAAATTGATAATACAGTAGTTATGAAATTAAGTGAGGTAATTGATGAATATCTCTTTAATAACAATGATTTAAATGTACGCGAAATTTTAGATGAGAACTTTGAGGAAAATCTTAAACTTAAAGATGAAAGTCTAAGAATTCGGGTTCTTACTCAATTTGAAACAACTTTAGAAGAGCTGGAAAAAGCCATCTCGATTGCTGGAGAACAATTATCTTTAATAGCCTCTATTGAAAAACAATTATCTAAAACAAATTCAATTGATAAAAGTGAAACAAAAAGATTAGAAAAGGAAGTTCTTTCATATGAAAAAGAATTAAATAAATTAGATTATATTAGTTACTTTATAGAAAGAATTTTAATTGTGGAGTCCATGCGCTATAAAGAAGTTACTTCCAAATTTTATCTAGATAAAAAACAGGAACTGGAAGAAAAGATGAAATATTACCGCAGCTACCGGGTTATGTATTTAAGAGAATTAGAAAACAGCAAAAAACTTTTCAAAAAAGCATATCAAGATTATATTGAAAATAATTAATGTTTGTTGGGAGGATGTATTGTGAAGATATTTTTAGATGATAAACTCATAGGAGAAGAATTTAATGATATGAATCTCCCTGAAATATTTAATAAAATACAAAATAGTTTAGAGGATAGAATTTTAAAAGCTATCTTTGTTAATGATGTAGAAGTCAATGAGAAATATCTTAAAGAATCACTTGTTGACAAGGATCAAATAAATAAGATAGAATTTTCTACTCAAAAAACAAGTTCTTTAATTAATGAAACTTTAGACGAAGCAAATGAATATTTACCAAAGTTAAGAAAAGGAACTCAAGAAACAGCTAGCTTATTTAGAAATTCTGATGATAAAGCAGTACAAAATTATCAATTGATTTTAAATGGTTTAGAATGGTATATTGAGGCTTTATCTCAGATTACTTCTTTAATAAATAATGAAGATTATTATCAACAAGGTCAAAATATGATAAATGAAATTAATAAAACACTATCAGATTTGATGATTGCTTATAACAAAGAAGATTTTGTTTTAGTTGCCGATATTCTTGAGTATGAAATTGTTGATATTGTTGAAGATTTAATAGAATTTAATGATAGATTAATTAAAATCACTGAATGATTTTGTTTGGAGGAAAATATGAATTTGAAAAATAAGAAGATATTAGTCACTGGTTCTTCAGGTTTTATAGGTTCACATTTAACAGAAAAATTAGTTGAATTAGGAGCAGGAGTTAAAGCTTTTGTAAAATACAACTTTCAGAATGAATGGGGCTGGCTAGAATATTCTGAGGTTAAAGATGAAATAGAAGTTTATACAGGTGATATACGGGATTATGATGCTGTTTATGATGCTACAAAAGGTGTTGATATTATATTTCACCTTGCTGCATTAATAGGTATTCCCTATTCTTATATATCTCCCCTGGCCTATATTAAAACAAATGTAGAGGGAACATATAATATTCTACAAGCTGCAAGACAGAATGAGGTTGAGAAAGTGGTTGTTACTTCTACAAGTGAAACTTATGGTTCTGCCCAATATGTTCCTATTGATGAAAAACATCCAATGGTGGGTCAATCTCCATATTCAGCTTCAAAAATTTCCGCAGATCAAATTGCTATTAGTTATCATAGAAGTTTTGAGCTTCCAGTAGTAATAGCAAGACCATTCAATACTTATGGGCCAAGACAGTCTGCACGAGCTATTATACCAACAATAATTACTCAAATTTTAAATGGTCAAAAAGAAATAAAGCTGGGTAACTTGTCACCAACTAGAGATTTTAATTATGTTAAAGATACGGTTAATGGATTTATTGCTCTTGCAGAAAGTGAAAAAACAGTTGGAGAGATTACTAATATTTGCTCTAACACAGAAATTTCAATGCAGGAGATAGTTGATACTATTGTCAGATTAATTGGTAAAGAAGTAAATATTGTAAAAGATAAAGAAAGAGTTCGACCAGATAAAAGTGAAGTTGATAGACTTTACGGAGATAATTCAAAAATAAAAAGAATTACTAATTGGGAATCTGAATATAATCTAGAAGCAGGCTTAAAGGAAACTATATCCTGGTTTGAAGATAATCTGGAATTTTATAAACCAGATATTTATAATATTTAATAATGAGTTGATTAAAATGAAAATTATTTTTGTTGGATTAGGTTCAATTGGCAAAAGACATTTAAATATATTAAAAAAGTTATATGATGATATTGATATAATTGCATTTAGAAGTAATAAGAATAGCAAAAATTTTTCTGGAGTTAAAAATTATTATGATTTAGACAAAGCATTAGCGCAGAGCCCAGATATAGCTTTTATTACTAATCCTACTAGTCTACATATCAAGTCTGCTATTAAATGTGCTCAAGTAGGATGCCATTTATTTTTAGAAAAACCTTTATCAAATAATACAGAGAATATAGAAGAGCTAATAAATATTATAGAAAAAAATAATTTAATTACCCTAATGGGGTGTAATATAAGATTTAATCCTGTTATAAAAGAAATAAAGCAGATTATTAGTGATCTTGAAAATAGAAAATTATATTCTTATCGTATAAACTGTGGTTCCTATCTTCCTGATTGGAGACCGGATAGAGATTACCGAAAAATTTATAGTGCAAAAGAAGGACTCGGTGGCGGTGTTATATTAGATTTAATACATGAAATTGACTATGCCTATTGGTTATTTGGAAAAGCAACTGATATCAAAGCTTATACTGGACATTTTAGTAATTTAAAAATAAACACAGAGGATGTTGCTGAAATTATTTTAAAAAACAAAGAGAATATAATAGGAAATATACATCTTGATTATTTTAGAGTTAAAGCTAAACGGATAATTGAAATAATAACTGAAGACTATGTTATAGAAGGAAATCTGTTAAATGGAGAATTGAATATTTTATATAAAGATAAAGATATTAATAAGGTGTTGAACTTCAAACATGAAGAAATGTATGAAGAACAGATGAAATATTTTATTAATTGTGTTAAAGAAGGCAAAAAAACTTTTAACGGAATTAAAGACGGTTATGAAGTTTTAAAGATTGCTTTAAAAGCAAAGAAGGAAGGATATCAATAATGGAAATTTTAGCTACAATCTGTGCGCGTGGAGGCTCAAAAGGTATACCAGGTAAAAATATAAAAAAACTACATGGAAAGCCTTTAATCAGTTATACACTGGAAATAGCAAAAATATGGGATAAATTTTCTGAGATTGTTGTTTCAACTGATGATGAAAAAGTTGCATCTATAGCAAAAAAACATGATATCTTAGTTCCTTTTAAAAGGCCAACGGAATTAGCAGGAGACAATGTCTCAAGAATTGCAGCAGTAAAGCATGCTTTGAATTTTATGGAAAAGGAATATAAAAAAAAATATGACTTTATAATTGATTTATCTGTTACTTCTCCTTTTCGCAAAATTGAAGATATAGAAGGAGCTTTTAATTTACTCTTAGAAAATTTGGAGACTAATAATGTTTATACAGTTTGTAAATCAGATCGAAATCCTTATTTTAATATGATTGAAATAAATGAGAATGGATTTGCAGAGATAGTTAAAAAACCTGAAACAAATGTAACTGCAAGACAAGTTGCTCCTGAAGTATATGCTATGAATGATTCTATAAATGTTTTTAGGAGAGATTATTTAATAAATGCAGATAGTAATCAATCTGTTAATACAAAAGCATATATAATGCCTAAAAAACGCTCTGTTGATATTGATCATCCTTTAGATTTTAAATTCGCAGAATTTTTGTTACAGGAGGAAATTAATTAATGAGAGATCAAATTTTTGATTTATCAGATCAAGTTGTAATTATTACTGGTGGTGCAGGTTTGATTGGTGAAAAATTTTGTGAAGCTTTATATAAATATGGAGCAAATGTTATCATTGCAGATATTAATTATGAAAAAGCAATGAAGCTAGAAAATAATCTAGGTAAAAGGGCTAAAGCATATGAAGTAGATATTACTTCTGTTGACTCTGTTCAAAATATGATTAATCATATTTTAGCTGAACATAAAGGAATTGATGTATTAATTAATAACGCATATCCCAGAAATGAAAACTATGGAAGAAAATTTGAAGATATTGAAATAGATGATTGGAAAGAAAATGTAGATATCCATTTGAATGGTTATTTTATAATAACTAAGTTAATATCTGAAATTATGATTAAACAAAATAGTGGTAATATCATTAATTTAGGGTCTATTTATGGAGTCCAGGGTCCAAATTTTAATATTTATAAAGGACTTGATATGACAAGCCCTGCAGAATATTCTGCTATAAAAGGTGCAGTTATTAACTTTACCAAGTATTTAGCTTCTTATTTAGGTGAATATAATATTAGAGTTAATACGATTAGCCCTGGAGGAGTATTTAATAATCAGGATGAGAAATTTGTTGATAATTATATTAAGAATACCCCACTAAATAGAATGGCAACACCAGAAGACTTACAGGGGGCTATTGTTTTTTTAGCATCAAATGCCTCTAAATATGTAACTGGACATAATTTAATAGTTGATGGTGGTTGGACAATATGTTAGATTTAGAAAAAAATTATAAGTTATAAAACGTTTATAATTTCAGAAGCAGGAATTAATGATAATGGCAATCTATAAATATATAAAAATTAATTGATTTAGCAGCTGATTCAGATGCTGATGTAGTTTGATTTCAAATTTTTAGTGTAGATAGGTTAGTAACTAAAAATGCTTCAAAATCTGATTATCAGAATAAAACAGCTAATTAAAATGAAAGCTAGCATTATATGGTAAAGATCTTAGAATCAAGATATAAGTAGCGATGAATTTTATTGGATAAATCTCAGTTTATTCACTAATTTGTATCTACTGAATCATAAAACTTTTTATTTACATAAATGAAAACGTAACCCACCTAAGGATATTGAAAAGATACCAATTTAGCATTTTATAATAAATATTATATTTAAATAGTGATATATTTCAATATCACTAAGTATATTATACGAGGAGGCATTTTAATGAACATTCTTTTGATAGTTTATGACAATAACTCATATATACATTGGTTTCCACAAGGTACAGCTTATCTTGCATCTGCTTTACGTCAAGCAGGACATGATGTGTCTATTTATAATCAAGATAAATATCATTATTCAGAAGAACATTTAAAAGAACATTTAAAAGAAAATAAATTTGATGTTGTTGGTTTAGGTTTTGTAGCGGGTTATTATCAGTACAGAAAAGTTTTGAAAATTTCTAAAGCTATAAAATCTATTGAAAAATCTCCTTATTATATATTAGGGGGGCATGGGCCATCTCCTGAACCAGAATTCTTTTTAAAGAAAACAGGTGCAGATGCTGTAGTAATGGGAGAAGGTGAGATTAGTACAGTTAGCTTAGTTAATGCTCTAGAAAAAGGTGAAGACATTGCTAAGGTGAATGGAGTAGCTTTTTTAAACAGTAATGAAGAACTAGTAGTTACTGAGGAGCAGCCGCTTATAGAAGATATTGATTCTATTAATTTTCCAGCGTGGGACTTGTTCCCGATGGATTATTATTCTTTGTTGAGACTTCCTAATATTGATAAATCAGAAAGATGTTTACCAGTATTATCATCACGTGGCTGTCCATTTGAATGTAATTTTTGTTATAGGATGGACAAAGGCTATAGACTTAGATCTCCTGAGGGTATAATTGAAGAAATTGGAATTTTGAAAGATAGATACAAGGTTGATTATATTGCTTTTTCAGATGAATTATTAATGACATCACCTGGTCGTACAGTAGAGTTATGTGAGAAAATAATTGAGGCTGATTTAAATATTAAATGGGATTGTAATGGTAGATTAAACTATGCAAAGCCTGAAGTTTTAAATATAATGAAAAAAGCTGGTTGTGTATTTATAAATTATGGGATTGAAAGTGTTGATGATCAAGTCCTTAAAAATATGAATAAAAAATTAACTGTAAAACAAATTATTGATGGAGTTGAAGCAACTTTGGATTCTGGAATTTCACCAGGTTTAAATATAATTTGGGGAAATATAGGAGATGATATTGATACTCTCAATAAAGGAGTTGATTTTTTATTGAAATATGATGATCAATCTCAGTTTAGAACTATTCGACCTGTTACCCCTTATCCAGGCTCAGAATTATATTATATTGCTATTGAAAAAGGTTTGTTAGATGGGCCTGAAGATTTTTATGAAAATAAACATACTAATTCAGACCTATTAGCAGTAAACTTCACTGATTTAACTGATGAAGAGTTTCATAAAGAACTTTTTTATGCTAATAAAAGGCTTATTGAAAATTATTACGATAATCAAAAATCAGCTACTTTAGATCGCGCTAAAAAGCTTTATTACAATGAAGATGATACATTTAGAGGTTTTCGTCAAAGTTAAAAACGAGGATGTTAAAATAATGAATAAAAAAACTATAATTGAAAATGATAAAACTTTTATAATAGCAGAAGCAGGAGTTAATCATAATGGAAGTCTTGAAACAGCTAAAAAACTAATTGATGCAGCAGTTGATGCAGATGTTGATGCAGTTAAATTTCAAACTTTCAGTGCAGATAGATTAGTAACTAAAAATGCTCCTAAGGCTGATTATCAGAATAAAACAACTGATAAGAATGAAAGCCAGTATGATATGTTAAAAAAATTAGAATTAACATATGAAGAACATAAAATTTTAAAAAAATATTGTCAAGAAAATGATATCTTGTTTATGTCTACTCCTTTTGATTTTGAGAGTGTAGATTTATTAGAAAAATTAGGAGTAGAAATATATAAAGTAGGATCAAGTGATACAAACAACCTACCCTTATTAAAATATATTGCTGAAAAAGATAAACCGATTATATTGTCTACAGGAATGTCTACTTTAACAGAAGTTAGTGAAGCTGTGGATACAATTTCAAGTACTGGTAATAATGATTTATCATTATTACATTGTGTTAGTAACTACCCGGCACAGTATGAAAATGTAAATTTAAATGCAATGAATACTATGAAAACTGCTTTTGATTTAGAAGTAGGTTATTCAGATCATACTCCTGGTATAGAAGTTCCAATTGCTGTTGTTGCAATGGGAGCTAAAGTAATTGAAAAACATTTTACATTAGATAAAGATATGGAGGGGCCTGACCATAAAGCTTCCTTGAATCCAGAGGAATTGAAAAAAATGGTTAAAGCGATTAGAAATATTGAAGTTGCTCTTGGTAGTTCGACAAAAAAACCAGCTCCTAATGAGAAAGAAAATTTGAAAACTGTAAGAAAAAGTCTTGTGATTAATAAGAATAAAGAAATTGGAGAACAAATATTTAGCGAAGATATTGATATTAAAAGACCCGGAACTGGTATAGCACCAAAATATAAAGATATTATTATTGGGATGGAGTTAGTAAAAAAAGTTAAAGAAGATCAAATATTAACCTGGGAGGCTTTTCAAGTTGAATAAAAGAAAAATAGCTGTTGTAACAGGTACCAGAGCTGATTATGGTCTTTTATACTGGTTATTAAAAGAGATTGAAGAAGATGATGAGCTAGAATTACAGCTTATTGTAACTGGAATGCACTTGTCTTCTGAATTTGGAAATACATATAAAAACATAGAAGCTGATGGCTTTGAAATTAAAGATAAAATAGAGATACTTATGTCTTCTGATAGTGAAATCGCTATCAGTAAAGCTATTGGATTAGGGTGTATAAGTTTTTCTGAATTATTAAACAGATTTAAACCAGATATGATGTTAGTATTGGGAGATAGATTTGAAATCTTTGCTGCAGCAACTGCGGCAATGGTTTCGAAAATTCCAATCATTCATCTTCATGGAGGAGAATCAACTCAGGGAGTAATTGATGAATCAATAAGACATTCAATTACTAAGATGGCTACTTATCATTTTCCAGCAACTGAAGTTTATAAAAAGCGGATTATACAAATGGGAGAAAGTCCAGAGCGAGTTTTTAATTATGGTATGGCTGGACTTGATAATATTTATAAGCTGGATTTACTATCTTTAGAAGAGCTTGAAGAAAATTTAAAATTTGATTTTGATGAAAAGGTTGCAGTAGTAACTTATCACCCTGTTACTTTAGAATATGATACAGCTGAGAATCAAATTGATAATGTATTAAAAGCAATTGCTGAAAGTAATATAAAAGCTATCTTCACTAAATCTAATGCAGATACTCAGGGAAGAATTATAAATAGAAAAATAAAAGGATTTGTTAAGAATAATAAAAACCATATTTTTGTTGATAATTTAGGGCAGTTAAAATATTTATCTGTTTTAAAATATGCAGATTTAATGATTGGAAATTCTTCAAGTGGATTAACAGAAGCTCCCAGCTTTAAATTGCCAGTAGTTAATATCGGTGATAGGCAAAAGGGTAGAGTTAAAGCAGATAATGTTATTGACTGTGGTTATAATTTTAAAGATATTAAAAACTCAATTGAGAAAGCTTTATCATTTAAATTTAAAGAAAAAACAAAAAATAGTTCAAATCCTTATGATAAATTTGAAAATGGCAAAGTTAGTTTTAGAATAAAAGAAGAATTAAAGAAGTTGAATTTGAATCAAGAAATTTTAAAAAAATCTTTTTATGATATTGACTTTTTAGGTGATAAAAATTGAAAAAATTAGTGTTATTAGGTCCAGGTGGTCATGCTTCAGTTGTATTGGAAATTTTAAAGCAATATAAAGATATTAAAATAATAGGATTTACTGATGCAGATAATTCGAACGATCAACTATATAAAGATTTTCCTATATTGGGAACTGATGAGGTTCTTAAGGAATTAATAAAAGAGAATAACGCTACTCATGCTTTTATAACAGTAGGTAGTACAGGAGATAATTCTTTACGAAAAAAATTATTCAAAAAAGTAATTAATTTAGGTTATCAGAGTTTGAATATAATAGATAAAAGTAGTGTAATTGCAGAAGATATAAATTTAAAAACAGGTAATTTAATTTCACCTGGCGTAATAATAAATCCAGAAATTACTATTGGAAAAAATAATATTATTAATACTGGGGTACTTATAGAACATGGATCACTGATTGGAAGCCATACTCATATAGCCCCTGGAAGTGTACTGGCAGGTAATGTTGAAATCGGTGATTTATCTCATATTGGCCTTGGAGCTAAAGTTATAGAGGGAATAAAAATAGGTAAAAATTGTCTTATTGGAGCTGGGGCAGTAATAATTAAGGATGTTCCAGATAACTCTGTTGTTGTTGGTAATCCCGGTCATATTATACGCAAAAGAGGTGAATTAAATGAATGAAAATATAAATGAGCTATTAATTTCACCGGATACAAATATAAGAGAAGCACTTAAAGTAATAGATCAAACTGCAAAGCAGATAGTTTTGGTGGTAGATGAAGATAAAAAGCTTTTAGGAACAATCACTGATGGAGATATTAGAAGAGGGATTATTAAAGGGCTTGATCTGGAAAAATCAGTGATAGAAATAATGAATAAAGACTTTTATTATTTGCATTTTAATACTCCTAAAGAAGAAATCTTAGCTAAGTTCAAACAAAAATCTTTTCATCAAATACCTCTTTTAGATGACGAAGGAAGAGTTAAAGATCTTGCTTTATTAAATGAAATAATTAAAGAAAACAAAAAAGAAAATACTGTGGTTTTAATGGTGGGAGGACTTGGGACTAGATTACGGCCTTTGACCGATAAGACTCCAAAACCTCTATTAGAAATCGGGAATAAACCTATTCTGGAAACAATAATCGAACAATTTAAGTCATATGGTTTTGTCAATTTTATCTTATGTACAAATTATAAAGAAATGCAGATCAAAAGTTACTTTGGTGACGGCTCTCGATTAGATGTTAATATAGATTATGTTAGTGAAGAAAAAAGATTGGGAACAGCTGGAGCTTTAAGTTTAATTAGAAAAAAATTAGATGAACCATTTTTTGTGATGAATGGTGATTTATTAACCAGATTAAACTTTGATACTATGATGAAATATCATAATGAAGATGGTTATTTAATGACAATTGGTTCTAGAGAATATAATTATCAAATTCCTTATGGAGTAGTTAATATAGATAACCAGGAAGTTCATAATTTAGTAGAAAAGCCAAGTCACAGTGTTTTTGTAAATGCTGGTGTCTATATTTTAGAACCAGAATTATTAGATAGAATTCCACATAATGAATTTTATGATATGACTGACTTAATAAATGAGTTAATAGCTGAAAATAAATCTGTCGGAGCTTTTCCAATCAGAGAATACTGGGCAGATATTGGGCAGCATGAAGACTTTAAAAAAGCAAATGATGAATATAGAGAAAAATTTGTTTTAAATAATTAATGAAAATTTAAGGATGATTTTATGAAAGAGATACCTTTATCAGTACCTCATTTAAACGGAAATGAATTGGAATATGTCAAAGAATGTCTTGATACCAATTGGGTTTCATCAGCTGGTAAATATGTTGATAAATTTGAAAATGATTTATCCGAATATACTGGCAGCAAAAATGCTGTAGCTACAGTGAATGGAACTGCTGCTATCCATACAGCTTTAAAGATTTTAGGTGTAGAAGCTGGAGATAAGGTTCTAGTACCAGCTCTAACTTTTATCGCTTCAGTTAATCCTGTTGCTTATTGTGGAGCTACTCCTATTTTTGTTGATTCTGAATTAGATACTTATAATATGGATCCAGCAAAACTTGAAGAAAAAATTAAAGAATTAAGAAAGAAGGATCAAAAACCAAAAGCTGTAATTGTAGTTCACCTTTTTGGCCAGCCGGCTAAAATAAAAGAAATAGCTGAAATCTGTGATAAATATGATGTTTATTTAATAGAAGATGCTACTGAATCACTTGGATCAAAATATAATGAGCAAATGACCGGTACTTTTGGAGATATTGGCTGTTTTTCTTTTAATGGTAATAAACTAATTACCACTGGTGGCGGCGGTATGCTCGTAACTGATAATAATCAGTGGGCTGAAAAAGCTAGATATCTAACTACTCAGGCTAAGGATGATGCAGTACAGTTCATTCATAATGAAGTGGGTTACAACTACCGTTTAACCAATATTCAGGCTGCTATGGGAGTGGCACAGTTAGAACAAATTGATGAATTTATTGAAAAGAAAAGAGAAATAAATAATTTTTATTATGAAAATTTGAATTTGCTTGATGGAATAACTGTTACAAGAGAATTAGATAACGTCTATAGTAATTATTGGTTATCTACTATTTTGGTGGATGAGAATGAGTTTGGAATGGATTCTAAAAGTTTATATAAAAAGCTTAGAAATGAAGGAATTATGGTTAGGCCATTCTTTAAACCTATTAACGAGATGCCTATGTATATTGATAATAGTTTTAGTGGCGAAAACACTAAAAAATTATGGGAAGAAGGTATTTGTTTACCCAGCAGTGTTAATATAAAACGAGAAGAAATGGTGTATATAATTGAATCAATTAAAAACATAATCTAATGAGGTGACCAAAAATGTCTGCTGTAGAAAAAACCAACTCTGTCCTAACCCAAATCAAAAAT
>Ga0247721_100382_pt1 | contig 14902 bp, 13 predicted proteins | sample MSEWel2017_08_16_FD_189089 | JGI IMG/M metagenome (GOLD analysis project Ga0247721, IMG submission 189089) | Subsurface sediment microbial communities from gas well in West Virginia, United States - MSEEL Well Study Marcellus 3H_2017_08_16 | ecosystem: Environmental > Terrestrial > Deep...
GGTCACATCTAAGGCTGAAGAACACCAGAAGTCAATTTATAATGCCCTGGGGTATTCATACAAAATTTTACGTAATAAAAAAGTCTGTAGTGAATAATTTCAAACCCACTTCTATACATATCAATACTTTACGCATTTTTTTGGCAAACTTGGGCTAGCATGTTGTCACCGAGGTATGGGCCTAGAAATGTTGTGATTCTGGCCGGCGTAGTAGCCGCCATTGGAATGGCTGTTGTTGGCAGCGCTGGAAATGGAGCTATGTTGGCCTTTGGTGTGCTGTTGGCTGGCATGAGTACGGGCTTGGCATCACCCCCTATGGGGGACGCCGTTAAATATCAGTTACCAACACCCAGGCAAGCACCAGCGAATAGCTGGATTAATTCCGGTACAAGCCTGGGAGTGCTAATTTCTGCACCTATAGCTTTGCTGGCCGGCGAGTATTGGCGGGTCGCATGGGTTACGTTTGCAGGTTTGGCAGTGCTATCTGCGACTTTATGTTATTTTGTACTACCAGGAAGTAAAAAGAGATCTGAAATAAAGTTTTCCGGTGTGCAATGGAAGCACTGGATTAACAGGCACTCCCTTCCACTTCTTTATTCCTCGTTCATGATGGGTTTTGCAAGTTCCGTTTATTGGACCTTTTCGCGCGATTATCTTGTTGAATTTGGGACAATGTCGGCTGATATGTCGTTGTATTTCTGGGCCGTTATAGGAATTTCTGGTTTTCTGGGGGGGCTTGCCGGCGGATTTGTAAAAAAGGTTGGGATCGTGGTTGCCTTAAGAACATCTTTATTGGGTTTTGGGATATCCATTGGAGGTATTACGTTGTTCCAGGGAGGGGTAACTGCTGCTTTTATATCGGGTGCTTTTTTTGGTGCTCTTTATATTATGCTTACTGGAATATTCCTTATATGGAGTGTGGCCGTATACTCCGCTCAGCCTTCAATGGGTATCGCATTGTCATTTATGACTATTGCGCTAGGACAAGTAATCGGTGCTCCATTTTCGGGCTGGATCGCTGAGACATTCGGAATTGCTCAATCTTTCTGGATATTAGGGCTCACTGCGATATTGGCTACGGTTATTCGTCCCCATAGTAAAGAAATTGAATATTTCGAGGATTTAGTTTCCGAGAGGGTTGACGCCAGAAACAATGAAGTAATAGGAGGTTGTCATGCAAACCAAGGCCACAAAAGAAAATATTGAACATAAAAGGCAGAATGAAAAAGGTCCTCAGTTCCCGGAGGTTATTATGCCAGCCATGCCGCCAGTTGAACTCCTGGAAAAAATTGCGGCTCGGTATGCGAAGTGGAGAAAGCAACGCGAGCTTCGGAAGCTAGAAAAGTTCGATGATGAGATGTAATGGTGGCATTAGTTGGTCATTAGCCCGCGAGAAGTACATCTCCTCGGCCTGCAGATTAAGCACCGAGTTTGAGCAGGGGCGGAAGAAAACCGGTTGTCGTGCAGACGCTTGTTAAAAGGTGGTTAGGCCAGTTTGTGGTTATGGCGTCGCCAGTCGGTAGGTTCCTGTAGGTAACGTACGCGTCAACGACGTTGGTCTTTCGAAAATGCTCCTGATAAATGTTGCATCACCAGCTTAATGCGCTCCACGTGACGGAGATCAGGATGGGTCAGAAGCCAAAGGTTCGATGTCTTGCCGGGTGGAAACTCAAACAATGCTTCCAGCTCAGGTTGGACGACCACAGAAAGTACTTAATCCCCGCGACCGAGAATCAATAGGTTACAGTATGATTTCCACACAAAGTCCTAAACAAACTTAAAGTAGATTCTAGAATAGCCGGGCGGTTCGCAATTCCACACAAAGTACTAAATTCGTCGTCCAGTTCGGGAGGCGAATTTTTCAACGCGAGTTCGACCTGATACGCGGGGGCAGGGTCCTTATCTTATCATTCATGCGAAAATCTTCGTCCGAGTCGGCAGGATCAAATACGACTGAGACAAACCTCGAAAGGCGGTGCCTATCTTGATCAAGTGCTGGACATCCACTGTCATGTTAAGTATCCACTAGAAAATAGGGTAGGTGGATGTCCCACCGCAGGAAAAATGGGGTCAGGGAAAAATGGGGTCAGGGAAATTATGGAGTCCCTACTCTTCGTAGGTGTAGATACTGATCATATTAGTGTGAGGACTTTATTGTAACTTTGACACATTCGGAGGTTTTGAGTGCGGACATAAATATCTCCAACACCTATGATATGACATCCTGTATCTTTTTGTACACAATTTCGGTTCTTTCGATATCCTCATTGTCAAGATGTCCCGGGATACAATTTGTCAGAAAAAGTCGATCTTTCGTAATTTCAATAAATTCAGACCTGATATAGTTTTTTACATCTTCGTCAGAACTTAAAATTTCTGTAACAATATTAATGTTTCCATTAATAACATTTATAATATCTTCCATATCATGGCAGTAGAAATCACTCTTTCCTCTTGAACGAAAAGCAGACAATTTTGTTGCAATAAAATATGCTGGAGAAATAAGCCGAATAGTCAAACCGTTTTCAAGAACGATTTCTTTTGCACTTTTTAATGCAGGCAGGTACCACCGGTTAGTAAAGCCCAAAACACTTCCTTCAGTCGGCATAATATCCAGCAGCATCTTGTTATACTCCATTCGGCATAATGGGATTGTTTCTTCATCCGACGGCATTTTTTCTGCAAAACCTAATGTTTTCAGCTGCTCCTGCAATTCATAGAATTCTTTTTTCGATACAATCTCTGCTATAACATCGACATCTTCGGTAATACGGGTATCTCCCGCAGCAGGATCTGTGATCAGATAATCAACTGCACATCCACCAACAAAAACAATTTTATCTAAAAGCGGCTCAAGAACAGCCGCCATATTCATTAAAAGCTGTTTATTTCGCATAATTATTTATAATCTCTCTAAGTTTTTTCTCTGCTGCATCAACTTCTCTTTTCTTTCCGGTTCTTAAAACATCCAAAAGAGCCAGCATTTCATAAAGATCATCTTCAAGCTTTTCTTCTATAACAAGCCCCGGAATAGATTTATGCAAAGGATCAACCTGATACCCTTTAACCATTCCTTCATGGTGCGGCCAAACAGAGGGATACTCATTATCAACAAAGCTGCTTTTAAGCGAGCTTGCATCTATGCCGGTCAAAACGCCTCTGACAACTTTCCCTTTTTCTGCAGGAAAAACAAAAGGGAATCCGTTAAGCAAAAACTTCTCTACATTACTGTAGAAAGGAACGTAAGAGCTTGACTTGCTATTCTTATTTTTGATAGGTGTTTCCAGCACAAGTTTCGATTTTATAAGGCTTTTCACACTTCTGTTAATAATAGCTATGCCCACACCAATACGATCTCCCCACTCTCTTATGGTCTCATATTTTCCTTTATTAACAACAATACTCAGCAGAACATAAATTTCTGTCGAGTTCATTAGTCACCTCTCATCTGAAATATCCATATTGTTACATATAAAGTGTTGAATGTAAAGGTTGTTCCGTGTTCCGGAACAAGGAACATCTCTGGTTAAATAATGTTTCGTCTTTTCAAGATCATCATAAAACTATTATCTTAAGTTCAGGTATGTTTATTAAGATAGATACAATTTTTGAAATTACAGCCACAGAAGATACAATCGTTCCACCAACAACCCAACGAAATCGCTTCGTTTAATTTTATATTACTATAAATTAAGAAATAGAAATATTATAACAATTCTTTAAGTTCAATATACCTTTCAAATCTGTATTTACCGTTACTCTCAAAAGGTTGTTTATTATATATCCTGGTTAATCTTTTATCATTCTCTATTTTATCTTTTATTTTTCCATCATTCTGCACAAGCTCTTTCTCAGAAGATAAAAACCACTTATCAAGAAGCTGAATATAATCCAGATTACATCTATTCTCACCTGACTTTAAATATCTAAACTTCTCATGAAAATCAGGTGTGGCAATATTGTTTATTATTTCCAAAATCTGTTCCATAGTATTGCTCTGACCGGAGAGGAAATTCCATAATTCGCTGGCAACAAGTGTTTCCTCAGGATCAAAGAATTTACTCATATTTATTATTGAACGTAAAAATCTTTCTTTATTATAGCCTGTAACTTTCTCTTCCGCAGGATTAACAGTTGGATCAAAAGGAAAGCCTATGTAAAAAAAGATTTTTTTATCGGGGGACTTCTTTTGCAAAGCGGCTTTGCCTTCAAGAATTTTCTCTTTTTCCCCTTTCATCTCACCTGAATTCGGTTTAACAGATTTTATTTCAATAGCAATAACCTGATCATCGTCCTCGAAGAATACATCAGCAGAAAAATCCATCGTTTTTATATTTTCACCATCATAATTTTGTAATAAAAGCTTATTTTCTCTTTCCAAATCAGGCAGCCCGGAAGAAGTGCTTAAATCTGCGGCAATTTCAGAAATTTTTTCTCTGTGGGTTTTTGTAATTGGCAAATTACCAAGTTTCTTAGATGTATATTCTCTTTTCTCGCCATCAGATAAAATCTGAGATACATTTTCGAAAAATGTTTGTCCCAATGTTGTATTTAAACCGTGCAGCCAACTTGCAAGGCTGATAAAGAAAGGAGTATCCGGCACTTTCCCGTCTAATTTATCAGCAAATGCATTCAGAAAAGCATCATGAAACGGAGCATTTCTGATATTGGATGCATCCTCAGGAAAACTGTCAAACCTGGAAATAAGAACTTTTATTACTTCAATAGCTATTTTCTCTTTTACTCTGTTTTCCAATGACATATATCCCGCCAATTATATTAATTATGATTATTTTTCTTTCATGTGAAAAATGATTTCAGCATATGCCGATCTATTTTTTTCAACCCTGTTTAAGACAGGACGCTTAAATTTATTACAAATCTTCATACCCGCTTTCTCAGCTATTTTCGGATAAAGATTAAATTTATCATTAGCCACGAGAAAAACATCGTAATCGTCCTGAAGATACTTTTTGCAATTTTTCAGAACTGAAGAAATACCATCCACATAGGATTCACGGGCTTCTGCACCGCCGCCTCTAAAAAGAGGACCTATTTCTTCCTTGTCTTTTCTCTCAAATCCGAATAAATCATAAGCATACGCATGTTGCTCATGATAATCAATCAAGCCAACATAAGGCGGAGAAGAAAAGATACCTTTGATCTTTTTATCCTTCACCAATTCCGCCAGCGCCGGTTTCTTTTTATACAGCCTCTCAACCAGGTCAACAGCTCTGCTGTCTCCTGCAATACAATACTGGTGAGTATCTGTTCTCAGATTTTCAAACTCCATAATGCGTTTCAGCGTGTCTTTGGTATAACGTTCCCACCAAGTTAAAATGGTGAACAAAGGTTTACATATTTTACCATGCTTTCTGCAATAATATGTCGTTGTAACAGGTTCCTTCAAAGTTCCCAGATCGGAATGAGTGGTCGCTCTACATGAGCGGATTGTCCTGCTCAACATTATGCATAGTATCTTTTTGGTATCCGGATTTTCGATTTTTTTTAATTCCTCAAAAACAAAATCTATTTCCTCTCTGACAGGCTTTAAAAACCATTTATCTATAAACGTATCGTCGCTTTTCTGTCTCAGCTGAATATTATATTTTTTTACAAGTTCGTAATATTTATCCAGAAATATCTCAGCCTTTTCCCGGCTGTATTCCTTTTCATTAATTTCGCCCTGCCTGACCCATCTTTTATAATCGGGAGAAGGGAAATATTTATCATTAAAAATTTTCAGTTCTTCAAGTAACCGTTCTTCAAATTCGAGGTTATTTCTACGGGCAATAAAACTCTTCAAACGGATAGTAATATCTCTGACACTTTTCTTTATATCAACAATGTCATGCCTGCTTGTCTTAATATTACTGATTAATGAATTAAATGCAGACACATCAACACCGACAGCATGCAGCCCCAGCTCATTTGCCTGCACGAGCGTTGTTCCGCTGCCACAGAAAGGATCTAAAACGATATCACCTTTCTTGAAATAAACATCTTTTTTGAATTCATCGGTATGATCATCCAGAAAATATTCCACCAGCTGAGGGATAAATTTACCTTTATAAGGGTGAAGTCTGTGAACGTGTTTTGTCGTTTCGGATTCCTTATAATCGGCAAAGGATAAGTGCCAGTTCAGGTCGTCACCCAGCACCTTTTTCCAGTCTACTTCCTTTTTACCGGAATTCTGCTGATAATATTTTCTCAAATCATTCAAATCGATATAAGTATGGCCGTTTTTGCCGAATTTCCGCACTCTGCCGTATTGAATCAAATAGGATATATTGGAAGCTGTCACAGGTTTATTCAAATAATTGCTCGCCCATAAACTCGCTTCTTTTATAGTTAATAATTCACTCATAATTATAAAAATTTACCTCTACTCTCAAAAAAATACTTGGTATTAGTTTATCAACTTTGACCGACTTTTCAAACCATTTTTGGAGTAGTGCCGCATTTATTCATTTTTTAAAACGGAATAATATACTTATAAACAAAGCATTATTAAAGCATTATTTACCTGTCCCTATTTTCTCATTATGATTATATTAAGAATACTATGAATTAGATAGTAATTTATTAGATATTCAGGGAGCAGCAATGAAAGAGCTGGTAGTGTTTCTTCAAGCGATGGCTGGAACTGGTGAAATCGTTAAAATCGCCTATGGTGGAGGGAGTCGCCCCGGTGAGGTCAGACAACTCATTATCGCTTCTTGCTCTGATTCGGACTTTCGTGCTTACGAAGAAGGTTCTAGTCAAACAAAACAATACAAGATCCATAAGGTTATTTGGGTAGAGGATAGTCATGGAAGAAAGATTACGTACAAAGATAATGTTCAATTTTTTGAATCTGCTTTACCAAGATTTGAAACACTTGAAGAGTATGTCGATTTATTGAAAAGCGAATTTGAAAGTGCAGGCTGGTATGTTTACAAGAGTAATGATTTGTTTGGAGTTGGCATTTGCTTTAAAAACGGAAAACCTAAGAAGACCCCGAGCATAGCTATAAGGTACATTGATAGAAGCAAAGATCTTGTATGGAATTTGGAGAAAAACGATTTTATTGAGATTAAGAAAGAGCCAACAGGTAGAGAAAGACCATGGCGAGTGGATAGTTGGCAATTGAAAGAAGGCAAATCTTTTAGTATGCTTCATTCGGCAATGGAGCTGTTTGTAAATGAGGTCAGGGCTAGTGACCTGCAACAAGCCAAAGGCATGTTTGCAGGGCATTGATAGAATGCCCAAAAAGTCTATCCATACGATACTCAATGCATACCTGCACTTTTTAAGTGAGTTATGCTCTTGAGCTTGTGAAAAAAAAGTCTGAGAAAAGGCTTTTCAACTAGAAGGAGAGTTACAAAAAGATTCTGATGTTTCCTTTGATATAAGGTAATTTAGCATATGAAACAGATTCCAGAAAATGGGGGCTTTCGAAATGTACAAAATAAAGAAGAAAGGTTCTACTCCATGGTACAGAGTGCGTGCGATTGACCAGAACGAAAAGAAAATCGGTGTCGGTTGGATCAACAGCACGGCGCTATTGGGACAAAACATCTTCCCGTATAAATGAGAAGAAATGGCAATCAAATTTATATATCGTTTGATGTTCTGACCACTATTCTTGTGCCACTTCATTGTGGCACAAGATTATGTTGTTAGATTTAAGAAGGAGAGAGAAGATGCAGAAACTAATCTTAGGAATTTTGTTTATCTTGCTTTCAACTCAAGTTTATGCGTTGTCTGGTACAACAAAAGGTGGTCATACAGCCTGCCTGAAAAAGCAATGGCTGAATGATGTTATAGACTTTGTAGCCGCCGATGACATTGATAGTTTTCAGGCATACATAGATTCCAGAAAATGTATCATTTTAAAAAAGGGCTTACGAGTTACAGTTACCGACTCACCCGGCATGTTTGGTGGCACTGTGGAATTTATTTTCAAAGGGACTAGATTTTGGACAGTAAGAGAAGCTTTGGAGTATGGAGATTAGAATATAGCAATTCACTAAACCACACTTGACCTAAAAATCCCCACGCGTTTTTCAGGAGCTTATTTTGAAAATAAGTGTTGTCAAGAATGCGGGACTGAAGTAATGTATCCCACATATTTACCAGCCTCCGGCTGGTGCTACCCGCTTCCGACAACTTGGAAAAGCACTTTATTCAAAACTCCCCAATAAAAAATGGCCAGGTAAATTATACTTCTAAATATTTTCCGCTGTATTTTACAAAAAATTTTTATTGGTATATTATGTTTCAGGCACTATAATTGAATATAGAGTTTTTTGGATAATTTGTTTTTTCAAGTTGTCTGGAAGTTGAAAGTTTAATTTTAAAGAGAAATAGTTAGGTAGAGAAATAGAGAAATTGGGTAAACGGTATTTTCTGTTTTGCTACATAATTTTTAAAGGACTTATATAGTTTGGAGTACTAAATTATATGACACAAAAGGGGGCTTTATGAGTGTCAAGAACACAATCACAGACAGAAGAGCATACAGATCGCTGGAGTCTTTTAATGTAACCGATGATTTAATCTATGATCTGGCCAAATGTGCCGGACTCAGCTCCTCATGCTTTAATAATCAGCCGTGGAGATATGTTTTTGTTTATGATGGAGATATGCTGAAGAATCTTCATACTGCCCTGTCCAAAGGGAATGAATGGGCCTATGATGCATCGATGATAATTTCAGTTTTTAGCAAAAAGGATTTGGATTGTGTTGTTGCCGGCAGAGAATATTTCTTATTTGATACAGGTATGTCTACAGCTTTTATCATTCTCAGGGCAACAGAGCTTGGACTTGTGGTGCACCCTATGGCCGGTTTCAGTGAAAGTAAGGCAAAGGAAGTATTGGGTATCCCCGAGGATATGACGCTTATATCTCTTTTGGCAGTTGGTAAAAAGGCACATGAAATAAGCGATAATCTTACTGAAAAACAAAAGGAAAGTGAGCTGAACAGGCCGGAAAGACTGGGGTTTGACCAGTACGTTTTTCTGAATCAATTTTCTTAGCGCTTAGTGTTAAGTACTAAGTGCTAAGGTTGAGGTAGAGGTAGAGGCTCATTCTGTTGAAGTGGTTGATGGAGCCTGCCCAATGAAATGGGTAACTTGCTTCTCTGCGGTTGAGAAAGCTGGATTAAACAAAACTGTTCAAGGTATTCAAAATTTAGCACTAAATACTTTGTAATAGTTAACCGCACAGTCTTATACATTCCTACACAGAGATTATTTTGTTAAAAATCTCATCCGTCAAAATGAATTCATATTTTTTGACATAAATCAATTTTTTTATTTCAAAAAGAAGTTATATTTAAAAATAACTAAGCTATACGGTAATTTATAATAATTTCAAATTCTTGCTTAGCAAGTTTTGTATTAAGCTAAAAATAGAACGATTTTATGGAGGAGCCATGAAAAAGTTTTTTTCAATTATAATTATTCTAATGTTTTTTGCTTTTCTCCCTTTGATTTTACATGCGAAAACGACATTCGGGGAACCGTTCAGTAACGGCAGTCCCGCATGTGTCTCATGTCATTCAATCTCTGCCGCCGGATTCGCTACCCCTACATGGGCGATTGATCTCAGTACAGCTTACAATGATTTGGGCGGGGATCCGGAAGTAATGAAGATGGTTATCAAATCCAGCGGAGTGAAAGCCATGGATGCGGTATATGGCAATGCTGCAATTCCGGCGGAGGAACTTGATGCTAAAGTCAGCTCGTTTGCGGCAATTAGTTCTGAAAAACCGGCAGATCTCAGCAGTTTCGGGATTTATACAGCGGCCGGTGGAGTATTTGTCGTGTTTTTAATAATAGTAAGGCTTTTTTCCCGTCGAAATAACAAGTTGGAGGAGAACAGATGACAAATAAAAATAAATGGTTTCAGATACTAAAATCACCGAAAAGAAGACAGTGGGAAGAGCTTTACAGAAACAGATGGCAGTATGACAGAGTAGTCAGAAGTACACACGGAGTAAACTGTACGGGAAGCTGCAGCTGGAATGTTTACGTTAAAGATGGAGTGGTAACGGGCGAAATACAGGCTGATGACTACCCGGAAATCGGCGGGGATATACCACATACAGAACCGAGGGGATGCCCAAGGGGAGCTTCTTTTTCCTGGTACCTTTATAATCCCATGCGGATAAAATATCCCTATATCCGTGGAACATTGCTGGATTTATGGCGGGAAGCTAAAAGTAAACATGATGATCCTGTAAAAGCATGGGAAAGCATAGTTGAGGATAAGTCAAACAGAGAAAAATATACTTCAAGACGCGGCAAAGGAGGTTTGAGAAGAGCTGATTTTGAAGAAGTATCGGAAATTATCGCAGCTTCCAATCTTTATACTATAAAAAAGTATGGACCGGACAGAATTATCGGATTTACACCTATTCCTGCAATGTCACAGGTAAGTTATGCCGCCGGCTCAAGATATTTAAACCTCATCGGCGGCGTTGTGATGAGTTTTTATGACTGGTACTGCGATCTGCCTTTGGCTTCCCCACAGGTATGGGGAGAGCAGACGGATGTTTGCGAGAGTGCAGACTGGTACAATTCCAAATACACTGTTCTTATGGGCTCCAATGTAAATGTTACAAGAACTCCCGATGCCCACTATCTGTATGAATCAAAATTAAACGGTACGAAAGTGGTTGTAATGTCACCTGATTACAGCAGCGTAACGAAGGGTGCCGATTTATGGCTGAAACTCAATAAGGGTGAGGACGGAGCTTTCTGGCTGGCTGTTGATCATGTTATATTAAGTGAATTTTACAGGGATAAAAACGATGACTACTTTAATGATTACGTAAAAAAATATACGGATTTGCCTTATCTGGTGGTTCTTGATGATGACGAAGAATACAAAAGTGCCGGAAAATATCTGAGAGCTTCCGATATAGAAAATACGAAAAATGAAGAACACGCCGATTGGAAGCCGGCAGTTTTCGATGAAAAAAGTAAATCTGTATCATTCCCTCTCGGCTCAGTGGGATACAGATGGGCTGAGAAAGATACCGATAAACAGAAATGGAGGATAGAAAACAAATGCGGTGTTTCCGGAGAAGAAATTTCCCCGGCCTTGAGTCTTATAGATATAGCTGATGAAACCGTTGCTGTGAATATACCTTTATTTGACAGGGAAAACGGAGCAAAGAATGCAGTACGACATGTGCCTGCTGTAGAAATTGAAACAGTAAACGGGAAAAAATTCGTAACCACAATTTTTGATCTTTTGAATGCCCAGGTGGGCGTCAACAGAGGCTTAAAAGGGGACTACCCGGCGTCATACGAAGATGAAAATGCATATACACCTGCATGGCAGGAAAAATTAACCGGAGTAAAAGCTGAAACGGTTATTCAGGTGGCCAGAGAATTTGCAGATAACGCCTCAAAAACAAAAGGCAAATCGATGATTATAATTGGTGCCGGAGTAAATCACTGGTACCACAGCGACCTTATGTATCGTTCGGCTATAATGGCTCTGATGCTGACCGGTTCTGTCGGTGTAAATGGCGGAGGTCTTGCCCATTACGTGGGACAGGAAAAGGTTGCCATGCTTTCTTCATGGGCTACTCTTGCAATGGCTGGTGACTGGCTGAAACCTCCCAGAGTACAAAACACTCCCTCCTTCTGGTACATGCATTCCAACCAGTGGAAATATGAAGGCAGTGTATTTGATTATTTTCAGGTTAAAGATAAATCAAAATTTAAGGAACAGCATAATGCAGATTTCACAGCTAAGGCAGTCAGACTTGGCTGGCTTCCCTTTTATCCCAATTTTAGTGAAAACCCTCTTAAACTTGCGGAGAAGGAAGATCCGGCTGCCTATATTACTGAACAGTTGAAAAACAATAAACTCCGTTTCGCTGTGGAGGAAACCGACCGGGAGGAAAATCATCCCCGCGTATGGTTTATCTGGAGGGCTAATGCCATCGCTTCAAGTGCAAAGGGGCATGAGTACTTTATGAGACATGTGCTGGGCACCGATGATAATCTGAGTGCTGATGAAAAAGCCGGCAATTTACAGACCGTAGAGAATATCAAAAATTCGCAGGGTAAGCTTGACCTGGTTGTGGATTTGAATTTCAGAATGGACACTTCAGCTTTATATTCAGACATTATACTGCCCGCTGCAACCTGGTATGAAAAGGATGATTTGAATACTACAGATATGCACTCCTTTGCACATCCTCTGAGAAAAGCAGTTGCTCCGCTCTGGGAGTCCAAAAGTGACTGGGATACATTTAAAGCTATAGCAAAAAAATTCAGTACCCTGGCAAAAACGCATTTTGATAAACCGGTAAAGGATATTGTTGCAGCTCCACTCATGCACGATACCCCCGGTGAAATTGCCCAGAGTGATACAGCGGACTGGAAATACGGGGAAACCGACCCTGTGCCGGGCAAAACCATGCCAAAGCTTGTGATTGTAGAGAGGGATTATCAGAGAATTTACGATAAATTTATTTCATGGGGGCCTGTAGCATCAAAATCCATAGGTGCCCACGGTGTAGCATGGGACTCATCGGAAGAATATGACGAATTAAAGAAAATTAACGGAGCGGTATCATTCGGGGGCAGTGAATATCCAAAATTGGAGGAAGCCTCCGAAGCTGTGAACACAATTTTGCATATGGCACCGGAGGGTAACGGAAAAGCGGCTGAGAAAGGTTTCAAAAAGCTCGGCGAAATATGTGGGATAGATTTTTCTCCTCTTGTTAAAGGTAATGAAAAAGTAAAAATGAATATAGATGATATCACCATTCAGCCCCGGAGAATCAATACTTCGCCGTACTGGAGCGGAATTGTGGATGAAGGGCGCCCTTACTCTTCTTATACGATAAATACCGAGTTTGGTGTTCCCTGGCGTACCATCACAGGGAGACAGCACTTTTACCTGGATCATGAGTTTTATATAGCTGCTGGTGAGGCTTTGCCCGTTTACAAGCCGAATCTTGCTGAAAATTCTCTCAATGAAACAGACCATGTTCCTGAAGGTGCTTTAAAATTGAATTACCACACACCCCACGGCAAATGGCAGATTCACAGTACTTATTTCGATAATCTAAGAATGCTCAGTCTTTCCAGAGGTGGTCAGGTCATCTGGCTGAATGAAAAGGATGCAGACAGTAAAGGTATCGAAGACAATGACTGGGTTGAAGTTTACAACAATAACGGTGTGGTTGTCTGTAAAACAGTTGTATCGTCCCGGATGCCGGAAGGAGTATGCTACATATACCATGCCACGGAAAGGACAATTAATGCCCCGCTCTCAGAGAAAACCGGTAACAGATCAGGCAATCACAACAGTCTAACAAGAGTCCGTCTGAAACCCCTTGCCATGGCCGGAGGTTACGGACAGTTTAGTTATTATTTCAACTATTGGGGTCCCATCGGTGTAAACAGAGACAGTTATGTGATTGTCAAAAAAGCTGAAAAAGTGAGGTTTTGATATGGATATACGTGCACAGTTTGCCATGGTGATGAATCTGGAAAAATGTATAGGGTGCCATACATGCAGTGTGACATGTAAAAATATGTGGACCAACAGAAAAGGCACTGAATACATGTGGTGGAACAATGTTGAAACAAAACCCGGAACCGGCTTTCCCGGAAGCTGGGAAGATCAGGAAAAATATAAAGGTGGCTGGGAGAAAAGTTCAGACGGATTGAAACTTAAGCTGGGCGGCAAGACCAAACTTTTTACACGGATTTTTTACAATCCCGATCAGCCGTCAATGAAAAATTATTATGAACCATGGACTTATAATTACAGCCATCTGATAAATGCTCCGGACAGTAAAACACAGCCTACGGCAAGGGCGGTCTCACAGATTACCGGTGAATATATGGAGATAGAAAACGGGCCCAACTGGGACGATGATTTGAGTGGCTCTTCCAAATATGCCTCAAACGATCCCAATATGGATGACCGGGAGAAAAAGCTCTTAAAAGAATTGGAAAGTGTTTTTATGTTTTATTTGCCGAGAATCTGTAACCACTGCGTTAATCCGGCTTGTGTGGCAGCGTGCCCTTCCGGTGCAATTTACAAGCGCGGTGAAGACGGTATTGTTCTTGTGGATCAGGAAAAGTGCAAATCCTGGCGCTACTGTGTGTCCGCCTGCCCTTATAAAAAGGTGTATTTTAACTGGAACACCGTTAAATCTGAAAAATGTATATTCTGCTATCCCCGAACGGAGAACGGGGAGTCTACAATCTGCTCAAGATCATGTGTAGGAAAAATCAGAAATCTCGGAGTAATTCTTTATGATGCGGATGCCTTCGCTAAAGCCATGGATTCCGAGGATAATGATCTGATAGAAGCGTTTAAGCGGGCTATTCTTGATCCGGATGATGAGAAGAATATCAAAGCTGCAGAGTCTTCCGGTATCAATGCCGAATGGCTGAAAGCTGCCTCAAACTCACCCGTTTACACGTATATAAAAGAATTGGAGATTGCACTTCCCCTTCATCCGGAGTTTCGGACGTTTCCTTCCGTTTTTTATGTCCCTCCACTTTCACCTGTTATGGCAGCTGCTGAGACACACGGGGAAATACCTTCTGCTGCTGACTTGAGAATACCTGTAAGGTATCTGTCAAAACTCTTTTCTGCAGGCAGCGAAAGCGTAATAGAAGAGGTGTTGAAGAGGCTTTTGACAATCAGAAAATATATGCGTGCCAAAGGGCTGGGAGAGAAAGCAAAACTTGATGAGATAACAGATGATTCTCTGCTTACGAAAGAACAGATTGAAAAGGCGCACAGATTCTTTAAGATTGTATTAGGAGTTGCAAGCCACCCTTAAGTTGTTGTAGATTAAGGTTTTACGAGAACAAAAATCACAACCAAAAAGGTGACTTGCAATGAACAAAATAAACTACAAATTTGAAAG
>Ga0247721_100387_pt1 | contig 14700 bp, 15 predicted proteins | sample MSEWel2017_08_16_FD_189089 | JGI IMG/M metagenome (GOLD analysis project Ga0247721, IMG submission 189089) | Subsurface sediment microbial communities from gas well in West Virginia, United States - MSEEL Well Study Marcellus 3H_2017_08_16 | ecosystem: Environmental > Terrestrial > Deep...
AATTAGAATAACTTTGATAATTATTTGAATTAAGATTTTGGTTTTGATTCACTGTTGAATGATCTTTGAGATTTTTATAATAATGAGCATCTTAATTCGCTAATTTTGTCGATTCTATTGAAATGATAGCTGTGGTGGGATATAATTAGACTGGTAATTATATTAAAATAATTAAAAATTGGGGTTTATTAAATGCGTACTATTCAATTAATTTTAAAACGAATAATAGATATATTTATATCATTAATAGGACTAATGGTTATCAGTCCAATATTTTTACTCATTTATATAATGATTTATTTCAAATTGGGTTCTCCAGTCTTTTTTATTCAGAAAAGACCGGGTAAAAATGAAAAAATATTTAAGATGATTAAGTTTAGAACTATGTTAGATGTAAAAGATGAAAACGGTAAATTATTACCAGACAAAAAGCGTTTAACTTCTTTCGGTAAATTTCTTAGAAGCAGCAGTCTGGATGAACTGCCGGAATTAATAAATGTTTTAAAAGGAGAGATGAGCCTTGTAGGTCCCAGACCACTGCTGGTAGAGTATTTACCTCGCTATAATGAACATCAGGCCAGAAGACATGAAATGAGGCCGGGAATAACCGGTTTAGCTCAGGTAAATGGCAGGAATACAATCAGCTGGGAAGATAAATTTGATTATGATGTTAAATATATAGATAATTTTTCTCTACTCTTAGATTTGAAAATAATAATTAAAACATTTTTTAAAGTATTTAAAAGAGAAGATATTAGCAGTAAGAATCACGCAACAATGGAAAAATTTAATGGAACAGATAATTCTAATAGTTAATATGATAATTTAAAAAAATTAAGGAGGAGCAGATGTATAATATATTAATATTAAGTGCCGGAAGACGAGTTGAATTAGTTCAAAAATTTAAAGAAGCTAGAGATGAATTGAATATTACAGGGGAGATAATTGCCGCAGATATGAGTGAACAGGCTCCTGCTATTTATCATGCAGATAAATATGAAAAATTAGTTCATGTAAAAAATGAAAAGTATATAGATTCTTTAATTGAATTATGCAATAAACATAATATCTCAGCAATAATACCAACAATTGATACTGAATTACCAGTTTTAGCTAATAATAAAAATAAATTAGAAAAAACAGGAATAAAAGTTTTTATTTCTGATCAAAATGTTATTGATATTTGTAATGATAAATTTAATACGTATGATTTCTTTCTTAATAATGATATTGATACTCCAAAATTAATTACTGATGCTCAATTAGAAAAAGAAAATTATAATTTCCCTCTTTTTATAAAACCCAAAAATGGTAGTTCCAGTAAAAATACTTTTAAAGTGAATAATCAAAAAGAATTAGATTTTTTCACTGACTATGTTCCTGAACCGATTATATTAAATTTTATTGATGGGGAAGAATTTACTATTGATTGTTTTGTTGATTTTGAGCATAATCCTATTAGTATTGTGCCCAGACAGCGACTTGCAACTCGAGGTGGAGAAATTTCTAAAGGTAAAATTGTTTTGGATGACGATATTATCGCAGAAAGCAAAAAAATAATCGAGTTATTAAAGCCAATTGGTGCAATTACAATTCAATGTATTAAAGATGATAATTCAATCAAATTTTTTGAAATAAATCCCCGCTTTGGTGGAGGCTCTCCCATAAGTATTACAGCAGGTGCTAATTCATCTGAGTATATATATAGATTATTACAAGGAGAAAGTTTAAAAGAAGAAAGTGACATTAAGGATGGTTTAGTTGCTTTGAGATATGATCAGGCAGTTTTCTTAGATGATTCTGAGGTAGTAAAATTATGATTAAAGGAGTCATTTTTGATTTAGATGATACTTTAATATCAGAAAAAGAATACATAAAGAGCGGTTTTAAAGTTGTCTGTAATGTGATTTCAGAAAAATATAATTTAAATTTTGATAAAGTCTATCAAAAAATATTTGAACTATTTGATGAAGATAGTGATTATGTTTTTAATAGACTTCTGGATTGTTTTAATATTGAATATGATAAAGATTATATTTTGGAATTATTGAAAATTTATCGAGGACATTCTCCCGATATTTCTTTATATAGTGATGCAGAAGAAATATTAAATTATTTAGTAGGTGAAAATTATAAATTAGGGATTATTACAGATGGGTATAAAATTACTCAAAATAGAAAATTGGAATCATTAGATATTGATAATTACTTTGATTGTATAATTATTACAGATGAACTAGGAAAAGATTATTGGAAACCTCACAAAAAACCCTATAAGTTTTGCAGCAAAAATTTAGGTGTTGATTACTCATCTCTTATTTATGTTGGGGATAATATAAAAAAGGATTTTATTACTGCAAATAAACTTGGAATGCATACAGTTCAAATAGTTAGAGAAGAGGGAGTATATAAAGATTTGGATAGTATAGAAGAGAGTTATAAAGCAGATCATGTTATATCTGATTTAAATGAACTGAAAGAGATCTATGATTTATAAAAACTTATGTTGTCAAATTCAAAAATCGAATATTCACATTCAGCTACTTCTCTCACTATAAAAATTTTGGTGGGAGTTTTTTTATTTGTAGAAAGTTCATTCAATAATTCAATACCTGAAATCATCGAAAGTCTACAGAAAAGAAACCGATTTCCAAAAGGAAACGAAAATTTCTGCTAAACAAAAAACATACCAGCTGCTGATTGAAATCTGTACCACTGGATTAATTATAAATAAATTTGAGAAAACTTTCACTTTGTTGCAGAAAAAATTATACTCATCAAGAAATAAACTATTGTAAATCAAATTTTTAATAATTGGAGGCTGGTTATATGAATGAGCGTTCTCTTTACACTTATTCTATGGCTAAAAGTCTTTATGACAATCGCAATGATGATATTCTTGATATTTTAGTTCCTTTTGTAGTTCTAATTGTAAAAAATGAAGGTCCTGAAGATGGAATAACTCAATTTGAAATCAGAAAAGAATTAAGGAAAAATTATAATCTTAAAATTCTACTCAATGTTTTAAAATCAATTATCACTAGAGCTAAGCGCAGCAATTATTTAAAATAGAAATCAAAGAAAGTATATTTGGCGAAAGAAGCTGATTCAGTTTTAAAAACAATTGAAACTGAAAGGAAAATAGACCGAGAAAATAATGAATTCATTCTAGGACTACAGGAGTATCTAGAAGAAAATAATATTGAGCTCAATTTTTCAAAAACAGCAGACAAATTAAATCAGGTGGTAAATAATAACCTCAATACCCTGACAACTTATTTAGGAGAATTTCCAGATACTAATAAAACAGGAATCAAAGAAAAAGAAGCCAAATACATTCTTAAATACTTTTAGCTACCATGCAGACGAATTAGCCCGCCCCTGTAGAGAATTAATGGAGATTTTGAGAAAACATAATTTTGAGTTTTACATATTTGACATTCACAGTAACTAAATTAGAAAAAGCAAAAGTATTATTTTTAACCTGTGATTTAAATTTAGTAAAATATAATTTTTGTGCGGGTGGCCATAGGGATGATGGAACCCTAAATGAAGTTATTTCTACCTTAACTTTAAGTAATATTCTCTGGTTTAAAGATCCGGGGGTTAATAATGATCTTCCCTTAAATAGTGCGATTAGTATTCATGCTAATTCTTTATTTTTAGATAATGAATTTTGGAATGATTTTTATGATAAATTGGAGCTGATGAAAGAGCAGGAGATTATTGACGAAGAGGATATATCTTATCTTGCCTATAATACAAGCCTGGAAAACACTCTGGCAGATTTAAACGATAATCAGAAGGAGATAAAAGAGGATCAGATAATAAAGATCATCGAGGATTCCAGGCAAAAATATAAGGATAAGGAAGTGGAAATTGCAGCTGAAGCTGAGGAAAAGGATAAAATAAAAGCTGAAAATGAAAGGTTAAATAAAAAAGTTGACTGCTCCTGCTAAAATTACAAGATTTTGGTGGGAGTTTTTTGTTTGAGGGAAGGTGAGGTTTTTTATAGCTGAAGCTATAAAAATGCCAGCAACAGAAGCTGCTGTTGGTGTTAAATAAAATCTTACATGTTTCGTTGCAATAACAGGGAATTTTAGTTTGCAACTTTCGGGAATACTACTCTGCAATTCCCGGTAATTTTAGTATACAATAAATATAAATAATCAAAATAAAATTATCACTAATAAGCAGGAAAAATTATACTGACAAAGAATTATAATCTATAGTCAGGTTAATATAATAAACGGTATTATATTTTTTAACGTTACAAAAAGATAAAATTATAAAAAAAGATCTGATATGGAGGTGGAATGGCATGGAAAAAGCTGCTTTAGTGGCTATAAAGTATATTACCAACCCCTATGCACTGACAGCATTTATTGTCTTAATTGCTGGATATACTTATGTAAAGATAAGAAGCGGTAATAATAAACAGGATAATAGCAATAATATAAAAGTAAGTGGTAGAAATAATGATGTAAGCGATATAAATCAGTCAATAAATAAAAGAGATGATAAAGAATGACGGATCAATATAATATTGAGAATATAATAGATGTTAGTGGATTAAATCATAAAGTAAGTGAAATCACTCAAGAAATTAACTTTTATACTGAAAATTTCAAAACTAAGTTGAATCATATTTTAGCAGATTTAGAAGAAATAATTGAGTCATCTCATGAGATGACAGCTAAAGAAAGAGTTTCATTTTCAGAAGTAATAAACATGATACGTCAAGATATCAAAGAGGAAACAGAATTAAATAAACTAAAAGAAGTGGCTAAACAAATGAAAGGTTTAAAGAATGATTTATATATCAAAGGCCCCCTAAATACTTTAATAGTATTTTTACTATTGATTTATTATTGGCAGGGTCCTTTCAAAGTTTCTCAGGAAGATAATATGTATAAAATTAAATTATCTAGTGAAGTAAAAAACAATAAATTCATGTTGTATGATCTGAGTGAGGGAAGTGAAAAACCTTTAGAATTAGTTGGATCTGCTATTATAAAACACCTTCTACAACTAGATTATAGTCCTCAATTAGGTGAGAAGATATTAATTTGTAATACCCGGGTTAATTGCCAAGAACAATGTAAAAGCAGTGAGGGCTTATATAATAGAATTATCAGTGATTTTACAGATGTTGAGGTTTATGAAGAAAGACACCCTGATTTTTTTAATGGTCTTAAGAAAAACCATAATATTACTTGTGGTAAATGTTTGGCCATTATTTATGAATATGAGAAAGCCGGTGAAATTTTGGAGGTGATCAACCAAGATGAGCTTGAAGCTAGCTGATTTAATTGAACTTGAGCATACTTTTGCTGAGGATTTATCTTATCTCTATGATAAAATTTTATATAATAAAGAAAATGGTATATTTATTATTCGTTTAATGGAGAATGAAGAAGAATTAAAAAAAGAATGGCAGGAGCTTGAGTCTTTTGTAAATGCTTATTTGCAAAATGATGAGAAGTTTATAGCTGAAACTTTTTCTAATCAGGATATTATCTGGGATATTTATATTGTGATTTTAGTAGATTTTGAAATTGCTAATAAATTGAAGATGGAAATAGAAAGTGACCGTTTTTTCTGCAAAAAAATAATATTGGATTATAAATCAGAACTAAATTATACAGAACATCTTGCAGAGTTAAGTTTATTTCAGGACTTTTTTGCAACTGGTGATGTGGACTCCAGCATTAATGAAGATAATTTCAAGATCAATCTGACTAAGAATTTGAATAATGAAAAGATAGAAGAATTAATATCAAATCCCGGATTTATTGACCTAGAAGAGAAAGAAATGAGAGAGGCTGTATCAGATTGGCTAACAGAGGTGGATAATGATGTATAAGTTAAAAGAAATTAATATTAGTAATTTTCGAGCTTTTCGGCAAGAAAAGATTAATTTTTCAAATTATGATATTGTTTTGCTTGTAGGTAATAACGGGATGGGTAAAACTTCTTTCTTTGATGCTATCGAATGGGGATTCACTGGATCATTAAAACGATATCAGCCGAGTAGTAAAGAAAAACAGAGCGAGTATTTTTTGAGTAATAAATATGCTAAAGGTCAGGGAAATGTTAACATTATTTTAGAGAATAGTATGACAGATAAAGAAGTGATTCTTGACAGGACAACTAAGTCATATCGTGGTAATGATTTTAATCAAGGTAATCTAATTGTTAATGATGATCTAGGTCTTAAGGTTGCTGATACTTTAGTTAAGCAAAATAAAAGTAATATTAATTTTGTTAATTCATTTAATTTCTCACATTTTTTAAGTCAGGAGCTAATTTCTGATTTTATCAGAAATTATAAAGCTACAGATCGTTATTCAGTTTTAAGTAATTTGGTTGGCATTCAGGGATATGAACAGTATTCTGAAAATTTCAAATTGCTAAAGAAAATTTGTGATGAAAATATAAATAAACTTGATAAGAAAAAAGAAGAACTGGAAAAAGAAAAAATAAAATTAGAGGAATCAGTTAAAAAAACTAAATTGGGCGAAGAAGAATTAAGTAAGCGATATTCTAAGTTGCTAATGGAAGTTAAATTGCTAATTGAAGAAGGCGATCAGAATAAACCATTATCAAATTTATTATCTAAATCCTTGGAAGAACTAGAGGAAAAGAAAGATAAAAAGTCCTTAGTTAAGGAGAAAAATTCACTTGAGAAGAAACTTAATCAACAAAAAGATCGATTCAAGAAAATTCAGGATTTACAACAGAAAAAATCTGAATTTAAAAAGAATAGCGAACTACTGAAAAAATTAAAATCCCAAAAGTCTGATCTGAAACTGATTGATAGATATAATTCTAAAATCGAAAAAAGTGAGTATTTATTAGAAAAGTACAATCCAGATATAAATTTAGAAAAGACTGAAGAAACAATTAATGATTTAAAAGTAGAAAATAAAAAAAGCCAGGAGATTATTGATTTAATTAACCAAAATGATTTGGAATTGATAAATAAAGTTGACTTATTAATTAAGGAATATACTGAGGTTGCGAAAAAGTTTAAAAAAGACTTTAGTGAATTTAGTTGTATCAATAAGAAATTAAAAAAGCTAAGAACTAAAATTGAAGATATTGAGACAAAAATAAATGAAACTCAGCGAATTAAGCAGAAGTTACTTAGTACTGCCCAGGAATTTATAGAAGATAATAGGCCTGATAATTGTCCGGTGTGTCAATCTGAGATAAATGTAGACCAATTAATTAGTCAGCTCACACAAAGAATTGATGCTCAGGATGCAGGAGTTATTAGCGATTATCGGGAAGAAAGAAATAGATTAAAAGGTGATCTCCAGGATTTATCATCCCAAAAAAACGAGTTGCTGTCCAATCTGGAACAGAAAATAGAGAATCTTGAGCAGGATTTAGTTTCAGATCTGAGAAAGAAAAAGAAGAAAATACAGGAACATAAAGATAATCTAAAATCACAGCAAAAATGTTATACATACCTTGAAGAATTAGAGATTGATCCTGCGAATAATGATTTAAAGATTCATTTAAAATCTTTAATTGAAAAAATGCGCCTAGAGATAAATAATTTCAAAAAAGAAAATGAGATTAATGAAATAGAAGAATTTAGGAAAGATCTGTTAAATCAAATAAAAGATGCTGAGCAGCAGATTAATAGTTATAAAGTGCAGCTAGATAATTTAAATATCGAGGATGCCAGTGATTTAAAAGAAGAATATAAAGTCTCTCAGCGTAAAGTTAATATATATGAGTCCAGATTCGAGAACTTAAAAGATATTCTTTCTGAATTAGAAGATATATTAACTCTGCTGGAGAATCTGGAGAACAATAAGAAATTAAAGGATATCAAAAAGCGGATCAAAACAAAAAATGAAAAGTTATCACTACTAAATAAGCAAGTAACTGAGCTAAAGAAAATGGACCAAAGAGTTCCAGAAGTCATTAATGATATGACTGCAAAAATTCTAAGTCCTTATAAAGAGTTGGCAAATAGAATATATCAAAGAATTAATCCACAGCCAATATTTAATAAGATTGATTGGGTTAGGAACTCAACTAGTCATAACAACGGCACTTTGGTTTTAAAGATGTTATCTGAGGAGGGGCTTGAAGTCAATCCTTCTTATTTATATAGTTCAGCTCAGGTTAATATTGTTGTATTATCTTTATTTTTTAGTTTTGTGATTCAGAATAATTGGAGCAAACTGAATTCTGTATTTCTTGATGATCCGATTCAAAATATGGATGATATTAATATTTTCTCTTTTGTAGATGTTATTCGCTCATTGTTTATAAATAATGATAATCCTATTCAGTTATTCATTTCTACTCATGATAGAAAATTATATTCATTTTTGAAGAAAAAATTTAGAAATTTAAATGTACTAACCTTGGAATTTAAAAATTATGATAAAGAAGGACCAGTAATTTTGCGGAAATAAGAATTGTAAAGCTGATATTACTTCATCTGAGAGAATAAAACTAGCAATATTTAGGTATTTTAATCTTTTTTAATTTTTATCATGACTATTGGCATATCAACTTTCACTAACGTGGAATTTTATAAAAAAATCTGAAAAATAACTGATCGTTTGTTTATTATTTTGCAGTTGTTTACCAGCTTTTCTTTAGTTAAATTGGATTATTTAATTGATATGCTTAATTTTATAGAATATAATAATTATATAGATACATTTGTATTGTGGAATTAAGAAAGTTGGTGATAAATTATGGCAACAGGAGAACAACTCAAAAGTATAATAAAAACACACTTTAATGGGGATAAAGAACAGTTTTCTACAGTTGCTTTACGGATAGCTGCTCATGAAGCTAAAAATGGGCATCAGATAATTGCTAGAGATATTCGTTCTTTAGTTGATGAATATAAAAATCGACCTCAGAAGGTAGTAAGATTAAAGAGAGAATATAAAGGCCTTGTTGAAGAAGTTAATGAAAAACATTATTTATCAGAGTTAATAGTTAATGATGATATTAATAATAAAATTAAGAGAATTGTAAAAGAATATAAAAAAAGAGATAAGCTATTAAAACATGGCTTGGATAATAGAAGAAAAATATTATTAAAAGGTCCTCCAGGAACCGGGAAAACATATACATCCAGTGTTATTGCAAAGGAATTAAATTTATCATTATTTACTGTTCAATTGGATAAATTAGTGACAAAATATATGGGAGAAACTAGTGCAAAACTGAGGATAATTTTTGATATGATTAAAGATATTGAAGCAGTATTTTTATTTGATGAATTTGATGCAATAGGTTATAAAAGATCTTTGGATAATGATGTTGGAGAAATGAGGCGTGTTATAAACTCTTTTTTACAGTTTTTAGAAAATGATAAATCTAAAAGTATAATTCTAGCAGCAACTAATCACCCAGCATTATTAGATGATGCTCTTTTCAGAAGATTTGATGATATAATTTCTTATAAATTGCCAACTGAAAAGGAAATCTATCGTTTAATTAAAAATAGAATTGCTTCTTTTTCTAGAGGTGATTTTTTAATAGAGGATATAGTAAAATTTGCTAAAGGTTTAAGTCATTCAGAAATAACAAAAGCCTGTGATGATGCAATTAAAGAAACTATATTAAATGATAAGGATGTAATAAACAAAGAACTATTAGAGAGAATGATAAAAGAGAAAAAAACTTCATATGAAAATTGAGGTGTCAAATAAAAATGGAGAATAAAAGAAATATATTTATTGATTTGTCTCCAGACGTAATTGACTTTACACCAAAAAGCACACCAGTAGATAACCAATTTCCTACAAAACAGGTTTCACAACATGGTAACAAACTAGTTGATAAATTAAAATCAATCTGGAGAGAAGCCGAGAAAATAAAAACTGAAAAAGAAAATAAGTATTTTAAATCTCAACAGGGAACATATATAGAATTTACAGTTGATGATTCACTAAAATATAAAGTAAAAAGTTTAGAAGATTTGAATAAAAAAATAAGAATACTTAATATTAAGCATTTAAAAGATAATAACAAAATGAAAGTTTTAGTATTTATTCCTGAAGGTAAAGAGGGTCATTTTCTGGGTAAAATAAAAAAATATTTAGATCCTGATCAGATAACTAGTAAAGGTAGAAGAAGCAATCAAGATTTAATTAATTGTATTGAGGATATTAAGTTGGCAATTTTACAGTCATTCTGGCAGAGTGAAATTGAATGGATCCCCGATGAAGATAAATTGTGGTGTGAAATTTGGATTTATGATAATGGCGAAGATATTGAAGATGAATTTATAAAACTAGCTGAATCTTTAGATATTCAGGTTGGTAAGGGTGTTATTAATTTTCCTGAAAGAAAAGTATTTTCAGTTTATCTTAATAACAAGCAGATTTTAGATTTAATAGAAGAGGGACCAGTAATTGCTGAAATAAGAAAGAAATCATTAACTGCTGATTTTTTTACAGGTCTAGAAAATAGGGAACAGATTGAGTGGGTAGATGATTTATTGTTGCGATTAAATGTGAACAAAAAGTCCCAAAATAGTATTTGTCTACTTGACACGGGCTTGAATTCAGGACATCCATTAATAGATCCAGTTTGTAATAATAACTGTCAGAGTTATAATTTAGATTGGGGGAGTTATGATCATTCTGGTCATGGAACAATGATGGCTGGGTTAGCAATTTATAATGACTTACAACAAGCAATAAATATGGATAAAAAATTAGACATTAATCATTTTATTGAATCAATTAAAATTCTTCCTCCGGATGGAGAAAATAATGAAGAATTATACGGATATATATTAGAAGAAGCAATTTACAAAGCAGAAATAGATAATCCTGAGCTAAGTCGAGTATTTTGCATGGCAGTAACAGCAGACAATTATATTTTAAATACTGGAGCACCTTCATCCTGGTCTGCATCAGTAGATGCAGTTACTTCTGGTTTTTATGATAACACTAAAAGATTATTATTTGTTTCTGCAGGTAACGTGGTTGAAAAAATAAATTATTTAAATTACCCCCAAAGTAATCTCACTGAAGTTCTTGAAGAACCAGGTCAGGCCTGGAATGCAATTACAGTAGGAGCATTTACTAATAAAAAAGATATCATTGATCCAGAATATAGCGATTATCAAGCACTGGCTCCAGTTGGAGGGCTTTCTCCTTTTAGTAAAACATCTCGAAGTTGGGATAACGATTGGCCGATTAAACCCGAAATATTGATGGAAGGTGGAAATTTAGCTGTAGATAATAAATTAGCTAAGGATCCTTTTTTTTCTAGCTGTGAAGACCTTTCGGAACTAACCACAAATTATAAATATACTGAAAATCATTTTTCTTCAATAAATATGACAAGTGCTGCAACTGCCAAAGCCTCCTGGTTTGCCTCCCAATTAATGACTGAGTATCCAGAAGTCTGGCCGGAAACAATAAGAGCACTAATTATTCATTCAGCAGAATGGACAGATAAAATGAAAGAGCAATTTCTAGATGGAGAACTTAAATCCGATTATTTAGAGTTATTAAGAACCTGTGGTTATGGAGTCCCAAATCTAGAAAGAGCTAAATGGAGTTATGAGAATGCTGTTAACTTAGTAATTGAAGATGAAATTCAGCCTTTTGAAAAAGGAGCAAGTAATTATCGTTCAAAAGAAATGAATTTATATAAAATACCTTGGCCAGAAGATATTTTACTATCATTAGGAGAAACAGAAGTGAATATGAGAGTCACTTTATCTTATTTTATTGAACCAGGTCCGGGAGAAATAGGCTGGAAAGATAGATATAGATACCCTTCTGCTCTATTAAGATTTGATTTAAAAAGACCTGACGAAGATGAACAGACTTTTTTATCAAGAATAAATAAAAAAGAAAAAGATAAAAATGATAATTATAATAATACTACTACTGATAACTGGACATTAGGTATGAATGCCAGAGATAAAGGTTCAATCCATTCTGATATATGGATTGGTACTGCAGCTGATCTTTCTCAAATGAATGAGATAGCAGTTTATCCGGCAAATGGCTGGTGGAAAACAAGAAGTTATTTAGGAAAGGCAGAAGAAAAGATGAGATATTCATTAGTAGTTTCATTAACTACTGAAAAAGAAGACGTTGAGTTATATACAGAAATCACCAATTTAATTGATATTACAGAAAAAATTGAAATTAAAGTTTAGAATTTAGAGACTTAGCCGCTTAGATAATTTATATTATTTTTACTGTCTACTTGACAGGGGCATGTTCATTTTTGGTGGGAGTTTTTTATTTCACTTCAATTAAATGCTCTCTGTGTTGAAGTTCATATTTAATACTGCAATAATAGGGAATTTTAGTTTGCAACTTTCGGGAATACTACTTTGCAATTCTTGTAATTTTAGTATACAACAAATAGGCTGGATGATTTTAAGTTCTAAAGGAAAGCTTTTTTAGAACTTAATTACATCGAAATGATAGCTTTAGAATTTATTTGGAAAATTTTTGAAATAGATATTGATTGTAGTCTTTATTTAAGGTATAATTTAATAAAGGAATTGCACTTGGGGTTTATAGATATAATTTTACAGACTTCAGTATTTACTAGGCTTTTATAATGCTAGTTTAAACTTAGGGGGAAAAGCTATGGATGCTAATATCCAGCAGGTACAGGTGGTATTATTTTATAATTTTTGGAAGTCAACTAATCTCTTTAAAATAGCTGATTCTTTTGATAAAAGTTTTGCTAACATATTTGATGGTGGACAAAAATCAGTTCTGCCGGTAAATGATCAGACCCCACCTGAAGTACCTCGAATTATTATGTCTTCACAGAATGGAGAATATCAGTTTCAGCTGAGTTTGCTTCGTGCTAACTTTATTATCCAGGGTGAAGTTTCTTCTAAAATTAATAAAGCAGTTGATTTTGCTAAAAAAATTACAGATGTTTCGCTTAATGATTATAACTGGTCGATTAATAGAGTTGGGTTAGTAATTAATGCTAAAAAAGAATTTAATAATAATGCTTTAAAATTTTTAGATAAGCATTACTTCAGCAATAATTTACAGAGCCAGGAAAAACAGAAAGAGATTCATTCATTGATTGAAGATGTCTGGGAAGATGAAAAAGTTAATCAGTGGCTGCGTTTAAAAGCTAATGATAATTATTTGAATATTGTTGTAGATAGAAATCTAGTTCCAGATGATGATAGGGATTTAAGTAAAAGTGATATCTTTCAATACTTAGAAATCTCTAGTGAAAAAATTAAAGAAATAATTAGTAATTTACCGGATCAGTAAGGAGGTAGAATATAATGGAAAGGACAACTTCAAAATTGCCTGAAAATTATTCAATTAATAATAGTGTTTCTTATGTAAGCGAGTTCTTTGATTACAACAATTTAACTGCTCAGATAAGAGATGATATAAATTCTTTTCAGCGTATTACAGAAGGTTTAAAAATTACTGACCAATTTAATTTTTCTACTTCAAATTTACTAAAAAATTTATCTAATATTTATAAGGTGCAGACTACCGTAGCTGAAGAAGAGAAAGAAATAAGTATTGTAGTTAGTTTGTTTTCAAAAATAGATAGAGTAGAATCTATTTATGCTAAATATGATAATGGCTATTATGATATTAAAATATTTACTACGAATGATAAATATGATGCTGAACTTATGGAACGCTTATTTAACATTGAAGATACTATTTTCGAAGTTATGGGAACTGAAAATTTTAACTTTGAATATTTACCTGCTAAATATCTTAGCCCCAAAGAAGTTTTATCTGAAAAATATTATATAATTTTTAAAGGGTGATTGGATGGCAGCTGAAAAGGAACATCTTAAACAGGCCTGGCATAATACAATTTTAAGCAAAGAATTATCTGATCAAAAGCAGGTTCACTATCGTGATTGGATAATCACGGTAAGTTTTTATGCTGCACTGCATTTTGTTGAGGCGTGGTTATCAACTACTGAAATGGTAAGTGCTGTTAAATATAAAAATAGCAATAATGTCAAAAAATCCATTCATAAGATTAGATCTGATTTAGTAAAAAAGAATACAGATAGACGAACTGCTCATAGTTATAAACAATTGTATACCATGTCAATGCAGTCCCGGTATTTAATGAACAATGGAGCAATTGCAGCTTATAATTATTTTGATAATTCAGATGCTGAGCGGGCAGTAAGTGATTATCTAGTTGATATAATATCTTATTTTAATTATAATGACTCTCAAGATGAATTTGAGATATCTGATATTTTAAATTGAACTCTCATTAGAACTTAAAGTTTCTGATGGGAGTTTTTTGTTTGTGTGAGGTGAGTGATTTCATAAGCTTTTGGGGAAGGCTTTTTATTGCTAGCGCTATAAAAATGCCAGCAGCAGAGGCTGTTGTTTGTGTTTAATAAGATTTTAGATTGTTCGTTGTAATAATAGGGAATTTTAGTTTGCAACTTCCGGGAATACTACTTTGCAATTCCCGGTAATTTTAGTATCCAATAAACATAAATATGTTAATTAATCATAAATTGTTTGATAATTAATGACTAATAAGTTATAATTAATATACAATCAAGTAAATTGAAGTTAATTAATTTGATATTTTATATTGACGATTGGCGGTGATTGTCATTTTTGATGAAGAATTAAATCGGGTAAAATTTCTAATAGAAGATGGTCGTGATGTTATTAATGAATTTATTGGAGGATTAGAAAAGAA
>Ga0247721_100389_pt1 | contig 14608 bp, 10 predicted proteins | sample MSEWel2017_08_16_FD_189089 | JGI IMG/M metagenome (GOLD analysis project Ga0247721, IMG submission 189089) | Subsurface sediment microbial communities from gas well in West Virginia, United States - MSEEL Well Study Marcellus 3H_2017_08_16 | ecosystem: Environmental > Terrestrial > Deep...
TAACGAAATATCTATTAAAGATGATTTAATGGATCCTGTTAATATCAAAGGTAGTCAGTTCCAGCAGCCGCTGCTTGAATTCCATGGTGCCTGTGCTGGTTGTGGAGAAACAGCTTATGCTAAGCTTGTAACACAGCTATTTGGAGATAGAATGCTCATTGCTAATGCTACAGGTTGTTCTTCAATCTGGGGTGGATCTGCTCCTGTATCTGTTTACTCTACTAATCCAGAGGGACATGGACCAGCCTGGGCTAACTCTTTATTTGAGGATAATGCCGAGTATGGTTATGGTATGTTCTTAGCCAATCAGCAGATTAGAGCTAAAATTGCTGACTTAATGGAAGAAGCAATTGAGCTTAACTTAGATGATGAACTAACCGAATTAATGAAAGAAATGTTAGATAACTATAATGACGGCGAGAAGACTCAGGAAATCAAGAAGAAAATGATGCCTTTACTCGCTAAGTACAGTGAAAACGAAGTAATTGCTGAGATAGTTGACCGCAAAGAATTTATTACTAAGAAATCTCAGTGGATCTTCGGTGGAGACGGCTGGGCTTATGATATTGGATATGGTGGTTTAGACCATGTTCTCGCCTCTGGTGATGATGTAAATGTATTGGTCTTTGATACAGAAGTTTATTCTAATACCGGTGGACAGTCCTCTAAAGCTACTCCAACAGCTGCAGCTGCTAAGTTTGCTGCGTCTGGTAAGAAGATCAAGAAGAAGGACCTGGGTCAGATGGCTATGACTTATGGCTATGTTTATGTTGCACAGATCGCCCTTGGCGCTAACATGAATCAGGCTATCAAAGCTATCGCCGAAGCTGAAGCATATGATGGACCTTCCATTGTAATTGCTTATTCACCATGTATTTCACATGGACTTAAAGCTGGTATGGGCTGTAGTGTGAGCCAGGAGAAAGATGCTGTTAAGGCAGGTTTCTGGCACTTATTCCGCTTCAACCCTGAACTCAAAGAAGAAGGTAAGAATCCATTCAGCATGGATTCCAAAGAGCCTACAGAAAGTTTCAGAGATTACTTACTCAGTGAGGTACGTTTCTCTTCCTTACAGAAGACATTCCCTGAGATTGCGGAAGAGCTCTATGAAAAATCAGAAAAAGATGCTGAAGAGCGCTATCAGTCTTACAAGAGACTGGAGACAGCTTATGCTCCTAAAGACGAAGAGTAATTCTAAAAAAAATAGCTTAAAATAAATATAAGAGCAGGGATAAAAGACCAGCGGGACGCCGCTGGTCTTTTTGCTTGTTTATGTGCGTTTATGTTTATTTATGTACACGCACCGTGAACCTGTCGAATTATGTAGAACTTTGCAAAAGAAATAATATCCTTAATATAGTAAAATAATTGAAATTAATTAAATAAAAGGATATAATATAATTAAAGTAAAATAATGGAAGGGAAGATGATCATGGGTCATAAAAAAAGAGTATGGTATCCGGAGGCAAAATATCATATAATTTGCAGAGGCAATAAGAAGCAAAATATTTTTTTAGATGCTGTTGATCATCTGATATATTTAGATATAATTAAAGAAGTAAAAGCAAGATATGATTTCTGTGTTTTAACTTATTGTCTGATGCCTAACCATGTTCACCTTCAAATTAGAACAAAAGATATTGAAATCTGGAGAATTATGAGAGGAATTAACTGGCGTTATGCAAGGTATTTTAATGAGCGATATAGCACAGTTGGTCATGTTTTTCAGGGACGCTATGTGTCCAAAGTAATAGAAAATAGTTATTATAACTTAATTGTTAACCGCTATATCCATCTCAACCCTGTTAAAGATAAGCTGACCTTAAAGCCTGAAGATTATCGCTGGAGCAGTTTTAAAATTTATTTAGGATTAGAGGAAAATGATTTAGTTGAGGAAGATGAAATTTTGAACTATTTTGGTGGGGAAAGAAGTTCGTATAATAAATTTATAATGAGTTTTATTTAAAATTATCGAAAAACATAAAAAAAGACTATTGAAGTTTATTCAATAGCCTGCGATTTAAAGTGTTAAGCAGTTTTTAATGAAAATGAGCTGTTTTAATTTTGGAAAAGAATTTTCTATTTTAATTTCCTTTACCCGGATTATTATTAGAATTGCCAGGACCATTTTCTTTGCCATTATTGTTACTTTTTCCTTTGGCTTTTCCCTTGCCTGGATGGTTATTTTCCATATAGTTGTGGATAATGTTAGACAATCCCTGTCCGGTCCAATCTTCGTTATTTGCCTTATATTCTTTAATTCTTCGAGCTAAACCACGACCAAAGTCAGCTTCCTCACTATCTTCATCATAATCCTCTTCAGAATTTTCATCTTCTTCTAATTCACCCAGAATTATTTTGATCAAACCCAGATCAATTTCACCTGAAATATCAATCATGTTTGTTAATTCTTCTTCAAGAATAGATTTTTGTTCTATCGTTAGATCTAGATCATAGTTATTTAAATCGATGTAATCATCTTCCTGAGCCATTGAGGACATTGATACTGCTAATAAGATAACCAAAACTGCAGCTGTAATCATTTTATTATTCATAGTTTAACCTCCATTTGTTATTCATTAAGCTTACTTATTGTAAATATAACATTGGAGAGTAATTAAATCAAATAATCGGGCAATTTGTTATCTGCTTAACTCAAATTTTTTTAGCTAGACATTAATCTAATAATAATGAAAATATTAAAGGATTGGAATCAATTACGAAGAATATTATATATGGAAAGATTCTAGAGGTGTTTACTTTTGATTTTAGATTGGGTAGGAATTTTCAGATTAATTTTAGCAGTAGAAGTTGCGCAGGCGGGTGGTACATTAATATGATATTTCTATTGCAGCAACTGTAATTATTTTTCTGAGTTTGCGGGCAGTCCTCCACTTAAGAGGAGAGTTTAGTAAGCGGTTATTAAAGATACTTCTGCTGCTCTGTTATAATTAAGTTTGAAGAAATTTAAGTTAATTGTTTTATTAATTCCTTTCTAATCAATATTGATGAGACTGAATATTTAGGTAAATTATTAGTACAATATGATGAAGGCCTGGCAAAAGATGTGATGATCTTTAGTGCTCTCTCAACCCATGGGGAAATTACAATCTGGGGAAGTCAGTATTTATAGAAAAGAATAATTGAGACAAATTTTGGCAGCTGCAAATATCATAGACAGGTGAAAGGAAGAAAAAAATGGCCCTTATTTTAACAGCTTTATCAGCAGCATTGCTTACAGCAGCCAATTATTACGGGGAATTATATTATTTGAGCTGGACTGCACTACTTCCTTTTTTCTACTATCTTTTTGTGCTTAAAAATGATGAAATAACTTACCGTAAAATTTTTTTTAACGGCTGGAATCTGGGCTTCTGGATTTTGCTTTTCTCGGGTAATTTTCTTTATCACTCCATCAAACTATATACTTCAGCTCCGATGCTAATGATAATTTTACTTCTCATTTTACTATTTTCACTACTTTCATTAAGCTATGGTATCTTTTTTCTGCTTTATTTTTATCTGCAGAGTCAGTTTTTTACTCAAAATAAATTTAGACCATTTTTATTTGCTCTCTGCTGGACCCTGTTCGAGTTCAGCCGTTATTATTGGCTGGATTTTTTCCCGATTGCCAATCCTGCCTATACTCAGGTAGAGTTTTTAAGCTTTATTCAGCTGGCAGAGGTGGGAGGAATCTGGATTCTGAGCTTTGTTTTAATCCTGGTCAACGGCCTTATTTTTCAGCTTGTTTTTCAGAAAGAATTTAAAAATATTTTTATAATAAGTCTGATATTTATAATGATTTTTAGTTTTGCTTATTCTAGTCAGCAGCAAAATTTTACTGCTGAGGGAGCAAAAGAAATTGAAATTGGAATCATCACAACAGAGATCGATCAGAAGAGAAAATGGAGTTCAGCACAGCTAAATAGAAATATCGAACTTACTTTAAATGCTGCAGCAGAACTTAATCAGACTCAGCTAATCATTGCTCCTGAAACAAACCTCACCTTTGATTTCTATTCAAATCAATATTATAGACAGCAGTTTCTGAATAAAGTTGCAGAAAAATTTGAAACTCCAATTCAGATTGGCTCCCTGGCGGCCGGGGCTTCAGTCACAGGTCGCTATAATAGTTCTTTTTTAGTCTCAGATTCGGGAGAGATCATTGCGCGCTATAATAAAAATCTACTTTTATATTTTGGTGAGACTTATCCCTACCAAGAAATATTAAATAAATATACCCCTTACAATTTTTCATCTTTAAACTCTGGCACAGAATCAAAACTATTTAAAAACAAAAATCTGCAGTGGAAAACAGTGATCTGTTCCGAAATACTCTATCCTTCCTATGTAAAGTCAGGTGATGCTGAAGTTGATTTTATAGTCAATCAAACAAATGAAGCCTGGTTTAATAACAGTAAACTTTTAAAGAATATAATGTGGCAGGCAGCTGTACTTCGGGCAGTGGAAAATAGGATTCCGGTGATTAAAACTGGTAATCAGGCCCAGAGTGGGATTATTTACCCTTCCGGCAAATATCAGAAAGTTGACTTATCACAAAATTATCATATATTAAAACTTAATTAAATTGTCAAAAAGGTAGTTAAGTTTTTAAAATATGTGAGTACAGTTTAAAAATACTGAGAGAAATTTAGTTTGAGTGCTCTGGACTGCCGAAGTTTGTACCTGTTTTGGGCCTGTTTTTTGGAATTTAGATTATTTAAGAGGTCTCTTCTTTTTTAAACTGCATCTCATAAAACTCACGGTATTTATTATCAAGCTGCATTAGTTCTTCGTGGCTGCCCCGTTCGACTATATTTCCGGCTTCTACAAATAGAATCTGGTCAGCATTGACTATAGTTGCCAGTCTGTGGGCGATAATAAAGGTGGTTCTGCCTCGGCTGACTTTATCTACAGCTTCCTGGATTAGCTGTTCGGTTTCTAAGTCAACAGAAGAAGTTGCCTCATCCAGAATTAATATCTTAGGATTATTCAAAAAGGCCCGGGCTATAGAAATCCGCTGCCTCTGGCCTCCAGATAGTTTTATACCCCGCTGTCCAACTAAAGTATCATAACCATCTTTGAGACCAGTTATAAACTGATGGGCATTGGCATCCTTTGCTGCCTCAATAATTTCTTCTCTGGAAGCATCAGGTCGGCCATAGGCAATATTTTCTGCAACAGAATCAGAGAAGAGAAAATCTTCCTGCATTACCATCCCGATATAGCTGCGTAGATTTTTTAAATCGTATTCTCGCACATCAAGTCCATCAACTTTAACCTTCCCCAGATTCGCTTCGTAGAGGCGGGGGATCAGGCGGACCATGCTTGTCTTACCGGCACCACTGGGTCCTACCAGAGCTACAGTCTGATTTGCATCAGCAGTAAAATTGACTCCCTTTAAGATTTCCTGCTGATTATCATAGGCCAGATGTACATCCTTAAACTCTACCTTCCCTTCTAATTTATCCCTTTTTTCATTTCCGGTATTACATAAAATTTCTGGCTTAAGTTCCAGATGGGAAAAGAATCTTTCTGTACTGGCAAAAAATCTGCTCAAACCTTCTGACATGCGGACAATTCTGAGCAGTGGTTCTCTAAATTGAATTAAATAGGTGTAAAATGCAACAACTGTACCGACAGTGATATCTCCAATTACTGTTAAATAGGCACCATAACTGATGACGCTGAGTATACCAAAACTGTTGAGCATCCTGGAACCAGGGAAGAGGATGCTTAAATATTTAACTGCTGCCATCCGATTATCTGTATGAGCCTGATTTTTTTCGTTAAAACGTCCCTGCTCAAAATCTTCATTAACAAAAGCCTTAATAACCTTAATTCCGGCTAAATTATCTTCCAGTCGATCACTTAAACTGGCTTTAGCACTCCTGGTGGCTCGAAAAGCCTGATGCATTTTTTGCATAATTTTATAAGAAAAATAAATTAAAAAGGGTACATATAATAAAGTAACTAAAGTTAACTTAACATTTAAAGTGAAAAGGATGATTACTGTACCTGATAACAGCACAGCCGATCCGATAATTGCTTCGGGTCCGTGGTGGATAAATTCCTGCAGACGATTTAAATCATCAATGACCCGGGACATCAACTCCCCTGTTTTTTTATTATCGTGGAAATTGAGTGATAGATACTGGTAATGATTATAGAGATCATTGCGCATATCTCTGGTGATAAATTGAGCAACTTTGTGACCGTGATAAACTCTGAGATAGCGGAAAATAGAGCTGGTTAAATAGACAATAAAAGCAATTATCACCAGAGTAATAATTCGGGATATATTTCCCGCCGGGATTGCTACATCTATAATTTCGCGCAGGAGGAGAGGTGGGATTAGAGTCAGACCAGCAATTAATACATGTAAAAACTGGACGCTAAAAAATTTCAATTTATAATCCTGAAGATAGGAATCGTAAAATTTTTTTAGTAATTTTAAATAGTTGTAGTTATTGATTGATTGATTTTCCAGATCTTCTAAATCCATTTTATCAACCTCCTATTTTGTGAACCTTATGATAGTATTTTAACAATTTGGCCAGGGAAATGCAAAGTGCTTAAATCTCGCTTTTTTATACTAACAAATCTGTCATTTTATTGTTGTTTTAGGAATAAAATGTTATAATATTGAGTATACTAGGTGATCCTGAGAAAGGAGAGGGTTATTATTTCTATGAATAAATTAAGAGTGGAAGCTTTAGAAAGTGGAATGATAATTGATGAGGAAATAAGAAGTGAGTTTGGAGGAGTCTTAATCCCTCCCGGGACTGAGCTTAATAGGCGTCTGATTGCACAATTGAGAAATATGGATATTAAAGAAGTAAAAGTCAAAACGGAAAAAGAAATAAAAGAGAAGATAAATAAGAAAAAAATTGCCAGAGAGAAGTACAGGCAGAACTTAGAAGATTTTTCTGAGAGCTATAAAAAGGCTTATTATATGAAAAAGGTTGACTTTAAAACAGTAAAAAGCCTCTCCGAAGAGGCAATGGAAATCTCTGATTATCTTGATTTAGAAGATACCCTAAAAATGACCCGTGATATTGATAATTATACATATTCTCATTCCTTACATGTTGGTATTCTGGCTAATAAATTTGGTAAATGGCTGCATTTAAATGAAAGCAGACTCAGCAACCTGACTACTGCTGCCCTGCTGCATGATATTGGGAAAAGTAAAATAAAAAAAGAGATTTTAAATAAACCAGAGCCTCTAACAGAGGAAGAATACGAAGAAGCAAAAAAGCATGCCCAGTACGGTTATCAGCTGTTTAAAAAAAGCAACCGTTTTTCCAAAAGTATAATGGCCGGGATTTTAACTCATCACGAAAGATATGACGGCAGCGGTTATCCTCTGGGGCTAAAAGGTAAAAAAATTCCTCTCTTTGGTAGAATTATAGCTATTTGTGACACCTTTGATGCAGTAACTACAGATCGTCCCTACCAAAAATCAGTCTCACCTTTTGCTGCTGTTAAAATGTTAGAAGAAGATTTTAATTCTTTTGACCATAAGTTAAAATCGCTTTTTATAGAAAAAATACCTTATTCTTTAATCGGTGATCAGGTAGAATTAAGTAATGGAGAGAGAGCGGTTATTGTTTTTATCAACTCCCGGCATCCAGAATCACCAATTGTCAGGGTTGATGCGAATTATATTGATCTTAGTGACGAAAGTGAACTGAGTATAAAAAGCCTGGTTAAAGATGTTGAGAAAGCAGAAAAAGCTGTAAAATTAAAAGAATAAATTTTGTTGAGGAGAGTTTATGAATTTTTTATCATTTTTGCCTTCTGGGATATTAATTTTAAATATAATTTTTATAATTCTGCTGATCTTTTTTGAAAGAAAAGATCCTACTGCAACCTGGGCCTGGCTCCTGATTTTGACTTTGATACCTGTGCTCGGATTTATACTTTACCTCTTTTTCGGTTTAACTCCCAAAAAGAGAAGGGTTTATCAGCGCAAACAGCAGGCAGATGAACTTGAAAATAATAGACTTAAATATTTTAAACGTTCTGCCGAAGAACAAAAGGCGGGATTTGGTCATCTGGAGCAGAGCATTATGAGGCTCGGTATTCAGAGTGATCTTCCGGCAGAAATCGGTTATAATCAGCTTAAAATATACAGCAGGGCTGAGGAAAAGTTTGAAGATCTTTTTCGGGATTTAAAAAAGGCAGAGAATTTTATTCATGCCAATTATTTTATAATAAATGATGACCAGCTGGGAAATGAATTTATGCGAATTTTGACTAAAAAAGCAGCAGAAGGGGTAAAAGTGAGGCTGCTCTATGATAAAATGGGCTGCCGTAATCTTTCGCGTTATGCTATTTTTAATTTAGAAGATGCCGGTGGTGAGGTTGTTTCCTTTGCTCCCTTTGTGCTGGATATCAATTATAGAAATCACCGTAAAAATGTAATTATTGACGGTCAGATAGGTTATTTAGGTGGAATTAATATAGGTGATGAATATCTCGGCCGTTCTAAACGTTTTGGTGACTGGCGGGATACTCATCTTAAAATTAAGGGAGAAAGTGTTGACAGTCAGCAGTATCGTTTTTTACTGGACTGGAATTTCGCCTCAGGGGATGATCTGCTGGCAGAGAGAAAGTATTTTCCCGAAAAGAAATACAGAGGTGATTCTGCGCTGCAGATTGTAAGCAGTGGTCCTGACTCCAGAGAAGAAGAAATTAAGGCCATGTTTTTAAAGATGATTTATGAGGCGGAAGAGACAATTTATATTCAGACCCCATATTTTATTCCAGACCAGTCAATGCTGGAAGCCTTAATGCTGGCTGCTCGTTCTGGAGTTGAGGTTAAGATTATGATTCCTGATCGGGGGGATCATCCTTTTGTTTATGCTGCCAATAATTCTTTTGTCGGTCAGCTTTTAGAAGCCGGTGCTCGCTGTTATCATTATACTAAAGGTTTTCTCCACAGCAAAACGATCTGTATTGACAGTCGGGTGCTTTCTATTGGAACTTCAAATATGGATGTCCGCAGCTTTAAACTTAATTTCGAAATTAACGCCTTTATTTATGACAGAGAAAGAGCCGAATATCACGATCAGCTTTTTGAAGAAGATTTAAAGTATTCTCAGGAAATCACAAAAGAACTTTATGAAAATAGGGGCTGGACCATGAAGCTCAGGGAATCTGTTTCCCGGCTTCTGTCACCGATACTTTAATATTAAACTAAGCTAAAAAACTAAATTAAAATTTCAAGAAAATGGATTGGGAACACCGATTAAATATATTAGAGAAGATGAGAATGAACAGGGTAGTATTGAATATGCACTTCAGATGGGATATAAACCTATTAAGATTTTTGAAGATATTGATCAAAATTATACTTCTGACAAATTATTTGCTCCATTCCTTAATAGATTGAATGGTAAAGATAGAAAAAACAGACCATTTGAAGCACTGAAACGAACTGGAGGAAGACTGAGCACAGATACATTAGAGTTTATGGAACCTATTGATGAGGAAAAGAAATGCAGAACAGTTAAATTTAATATTGCAGGCTGGAGACATTATGATGGAGATAAAGCCCTAGATAATTTAGAATCTGGTCAGGAACTTCACTTAGAAATCGAAGAAGATAATATTTATGATATGCATGCGATTGAAATTTGGACTAAAGATAAAGAGTATAAACTTGGTTATGTTCCAGCTATTTATAGTAGATATATTGATAAATTGGTAGAAGATGGAGAATACAAGGCTGTGATTGATGAGGTTAATCCTAAAGCTGGACCTTATCAAATTTTAGAGATTAAGTTTAGAGGTAAGATGGTTAATCCAAAGGTGCAGGAGACCAAATTTTCTATTGCTTAAACAATCTAAAACTTAATATAAATCAACTTAAAGCCGCTATTTTTTCTATAGCGGTTATTTTTTTGCCATATAAAACAACAAATACTGCAAAAATCATTAAAAAATGTTATAATAAAAAAAATAATCTACAAATTTTTGGGTAGAGGAGGGTGGAAATGAGAGCTCAGGTTTTTTCAAGAAAGAAAAACAAAATTACAGAGATAGAAATTACTGATCTTAATAAACCGGAGATAAACGAAAAGTTTTTGAGTAAATGGCAGAACATTTTAAACTTAATTACTGATATGATAGAGGTATCTGCTGCTTTAATAATGAAAATAAATGCGGAATCAATAGAAGTTTTTCTAAAAAGCCAAAATGAGTCAAACCCATATAACACCGGGGAAGAAAACATAATAGGCGAAGGCCTGTACTGCGAAACTGTTCTGGCAGAGAATAAGGAGCTTTATATTAAAAATGCTCTTAAAAATAAAGTCTGGAAGGTCAATCCTGATGTCGGACTGGATATGATATCTTATTACGGTCTGCCTATAAATTGGCCGGATCAAAAATCATTTGGAACAATTTGTATTCTTGATAATAAGAGTATGGATCTGCAGAATAAAGACAAAAAATTACTGCAGGAATTCAAAAGAATTATTGAAGAAGATTTAGAGCTGCTTATTAACCAGACAGAATTAAGTGATCAGAAAAAACTTTTCGAAAATCTATTTAATAAGTCTCCGGAAGGTATACTTCTCATGGATCAGGATTATAATGTGCTGAAAGTAAACTCCAAATTTGAAGAAGTCTTTGGTTATTCTGAGGACGAACTTCTAGGTAATAATATTGAAAATTTTATAATTCCCGAGGCTGAAAAAGAAGATTTCTTTAAATATAAAAACCAGGTGTTAAAGAATAATAATGTAGAAGTAGAAGTGAAAAGAAAAACCCAAACTGGAAAAATCAAATATTTTTCTTTACATGTAATTAAAGTTGAATTATTAACTGGTAAAGTAGGGATATATGCAGTTTATGATGATATAACTGAGAGAAAGAAAAAGGATAAAGAAATTAAAGAAATCAAAGAAAGACTGGAACTGGCTATTAGAGGTGCAAATGTAGGTGTCTGGGACTGGAATTTTAAAACTGGCGAACTTAATTTTAATGAAAACTGGGCTAAGATGTTAGAATATGATTTAGATGAATTAAAAAATGATATTAATACCTGGCGAGATTTAGTTTATGCTGAAGACAAAGAAAATATCGACAGGAGTTTAAAAGAACATCTTGAAGGGAAAAAAGAGTTTTATGAAAATGAGCATCGAATTCAGACTAAATCTGGGGAATTAAAATGGATAAAAGATATTGGCAAAATAGTGGAACGAGATCAGGAGGGGAATCCTCTGAGACTGGTTGGGATCCATCTGGATATTAATGATCAAAAACACCAGGAGAAGCAGATTAAATATCTTCTATACAAAGATACTTTAACTGATTTATATAACCGGAGATTTTTTGAAGAAGAAATGAAAAGATTGGATACCGAACGGCAGCTGCCGGTGAGTATTATTATGGCTGATGTTAATGGGCTTAAAATAATTAATGATAGTTTTGGCCATCAAAAAGGCGATGAACTTTTAATCAAAACAGCAAAAATTTTAAAATCTTCCCTTAGAGATGAAGATATTTTAGCCCGCCAGGGTGGAGATGAATTTGCCATAATTCTACCACAAACAAGCAAAGAAGATGCTCAAAAAATAATGAACAGAATTAATGAAAAATGTGAAATCACCGAAAATGATGAATTGACGGTTTCGATTGCACTGGGGACTGCTACAAAGGAAATCCCAGATCCTGATCTGACAGAGATTTTAAAACAGGCAGATAATGATATGTATCAAAATAAACTATCGGAAAGTAGAAGCACCAAAAGTAAAATAGTAAAAAGCCTGGTTAATACTCTAAACGAGAAGAGTAATGAAACAAAAGAACATTCTGAAAGAATGAGTGGATTGGCTTATGAATTTGGGAAGTTTTTAGATTTAAATAATTCTCAATTACACAGATTATCGCTGTTTGGAACCTTACATGATATCGGGATGATCACAATACCGGAATCAATATTAAATAAAGCCGAAAAATTAACAGAAATAGAATGGGAAGTTGTAAAAAAGCATCCGGAGACAGGATTTGAAATAGCTTCCTCATCAGAAGAGTTTGTGGTTATAGCTGAAGATATTTATGCACATCATGAACGCTGGGATGGTAATGGTTATCCCCGCCAGCTGCAGAGAAAAAATATCCCTTATCTGGCTCGGATTATTACAATTGTAGATGCTTATGATGTTATGACTCATAACACTCCCTACAAAGAGGCTGTTTCTGAAGAAGAGGCTTTAGCAGAAATAAGGGTTTGTGCGGGCAGCCAGTTTGATCCGGAGTTAGTAGATGATTTTATTGAATTTATGAAATTAGACTGTGCTTTTAGCAATTTTTAAATCAAATAAAAAGATTAAGCTAGAGCTGAAATGAAGGAGCTATTTCTAAAATGAGATTTAACTTGATACTATAGGAATTTCCTTATAATAACGATTACTATTTGGATGTGCTGAGAAAGATAGTGGATATGTACTTTTACGGTATGATAAGGCTCAATTAATATCAGTTAACTTTAATACAAACTTAATTGGACGTTATTCAAAAAATGGTGATCAATATAATCCCTACTTAGCTTATGAAATAAAAAGTTTGACAAAAGATAATGGTTATAACATTGTTACTTTTTATACATCTTCTGCTAAAACAGCAACTGAAAAATATGTTTTTAACAGTAACTGGACAGAATTAAATATAAGTGGAAATACCTATGAGCGGGTATACTGGTAATTTTTATTATAAATTACTTAAGAGCAGGTCTTTAAAGACCTGCTCTATTTTTTGAGCTGTTAAAATAAGCTAGATATCTGCAGTTATTCTAAATAAGGGTCTGCTGCCTCTCTCTGAATAAAATTACCATTTAAATCAACAAAACTCAGTTTAACTTTTTCCCATTTTTTAACTTCTGCTAATTCTGCCTCTGCAGCTCCAGTAAAGTAAGCAAGTTTAGCTCGGTCGACAAATAGTGGAGCTAATAATTCTGCAGTTACCGGGGATTTAAAGTACCCCTGGAAATTTTGGTGCAGTTTTGCTCCGTCTAGACCTTCCGGGAGATAATTATAAGCATCACTGCTGTTATTTAGAGCTTTTATCAATGTTTCTAAAAGAATAACTGCATCATTGTTGAATTTTTCAGTACTTTTATTATAATCAGCAGGATATTTTTCTGGCAAATCTTTCAATTTCTGGATACTCTTTTGAGCCAGATTGATGTGTCCACTTCTGATTGCAAGCAGTCCATAATCAAATAATCTGGTAGAAAGGCTGGGCGCCGCAATATTATATTCAAATCCTGCAGCAGTTTTAAAGTAAGTATCTTCTTTATAATCTCCACCTGCATCTACACTGATAAAAGTCAGTCCAATCTGATCACCAGATGATTTATCCTGTAGATACCAGAATAAATCATCAGCGTTTTCTAAATATTCTCCATCAAATAAGAGAATATGATCACCAATTTACATTCCTGCTTCAGCGGCTGCTTTTTGTTCAGCTTTATAATCTTCTTTTTTGGCTGCTTCAACATAATGAGGCCCATCTCTGGAAGCGATCACCCATTCATCAGTATCATATAAATAGCTTATTCCATAAATCATCCTGGAATTTATCTTAAATAAGCTCAATTTAAAGAAATAAATACAGGGTTTTGAAAGTTAATGTAGAATCAATAATATAAGTATTATCACTAAAATGATGTCTGAGATGAGAAAACTATGGAAAGAGATGATCAATTAATGGAGAGTTTAATAAATAAGTTATCAATTGGAGTTGTAATAGCTGACCAACAGGGCCAGCTATTATTTACCAACCAGACTATAAAAGAGATGACTGGATATACAGAAGCTGAAATTAAAACGATGGAAGACTGGTACAAAAAGGCTTATCCAGATCCGGAATCTAGAGAGAAAGCAAAAAAACATTTTGAGTATGACATAGAAAATAATATTCAGGATCGAACATATAAGATTACAACTGCTGCTGGTGATTATAAATATTTAAATTTTCGTTATTCACAATTAGATGCTGGGAAAATGCTATTTGAGATTATAGATGTTTCTCCCCGCATACAGCAAAAGCAGGAGTTAAAAAATCAGAATATCATTTTTGAGAATTTCTTTACTAACTCATTGGAAGGAATCATTTTACTGGACTCAGAATTTAGAATATTGGATGCCAATAATAAATTTGAAGAGATATTTGAAATTTCAAAAAGTAATATTAAAGATGAGTTTGCTTTAGAAGCTGTTAATTTATATGAAGAACCAGAAAATGTAGAAAAAGAAATCAATACAATTTTAGAAAAAGGAGACTGGGAAAATGAAGTAAGATTTAAAGTTGATAATAAAATCAAATACTGCAATGTTCATATTTTTTCTGTGGATAATAAGGAGCATGACAGACTAATATATGCTGTGGTTGATGATATTACTGAAAGTAAAGAAAGAGAAAAGGAATTAAAGGAAGTTAAGGAGAGACTTGAATTGGCTGTTTCTGGTGCTACTATAGGAATTTGGGACTGGAATGCAGCAGAAGAATACATTCATTTTAATGAAAACTGGGCCCAGATGCTGGGATATGAACTTTCTGAGCTGGAGAATATCCTTAATACCTGGCTTAATTT
>Ga0247721_100390_pt1 | contig 14604 bp, 10 predicted proteins | sample MSEWel2017_08_16_FD_189089 | JGI IMG/M metagenome (GOLD analysis project Ga0247721, IMG submission 189089) | Subsurface sediment microbial communities from gas well in West Virginia, United States - MSEEL Well Study Marcellus 3H_2017_08_16 | ecosystem: Environmental > Terrestrial > Deep...
TAATGGGTTTAACGGTAGTTCCATCTTCATTAAGCCCGATATCCTCTTTTTCAATATATCGGGTTAAAGCATTTAAACTCACTGGTGTTATTCCATAGTCTTCTGCCCAATCACTATATAATTTATGCAGTTTATTATTAATGATATAATCCTCTTTTTTATCAGTTACATCAACATTACCATTTATAAATAATTTTATTACTTCATTTTTCCCCATATATTTGAGCTTACTGCTTTTCATAGATTTTGAAATAGTGAACTCTTCACCTTGTTCAAGAAAACGAATTAAACCCTGGATTGCCCATTTTGCGATTCCTGGTAACTCTTTTTTTAATTTCTCCGTTAACTGTGGGTCATAACCTTCCATTCCAGGAGTAAATCTGTTAGGGAATTTTACTATTTCAAGTCTTCTATAAAAACCATAGGTGGTATCTTTAGATTTAGGCAGCTTATTTGCAGAAAATAATAATTTTATTACTGGCTTATAATTATATGTGGGGCCGTTTTTAATTTCTGCATCAATAGAATCACCAACAGCAATCTTTTTTATCAGCTCTGAAGAATTTATTTTAACTGGATCTATATCAGAACATACATTAGCTAATTTTCCTTCTAGAGCATGTGCAGAAAATCTAGTGTTTTTAACAAATCTTTTCAACCCCATGTTGTGATAACTTCCTCCTAATAGAGCCTGGACAATATTAAGAAACACACTTTTTCCGTTTGCTCCTTCACCAAAAAATATCACAAACTTATGGCCACTTGTATATGTGCTCAACAGATAGCCTGTGAACTCCTGCAAAAACATTCGCGTCTCTTCATCATCAATCCATTGCTTAAGGCTTTTTTCCCATAAAGGACATTCTGCCTTATCTGAAAAATTAACTGGTGATTGATATATTAAATTATATTTAGAATTATGAACTATCTTTTTTTGATTTTTAATATCAACTATGAAATTTTTAAAATTAATTAAATGCTTTGTCTGATTTGCTGGATCAAATACATTAGTACCTTTCTCACTATCACTTTTTTCTATTATTATATTTCTAATTACCTCGTTAACTTTACTTCTGCGATTAAATGAAGGAGATATGTCATATAAAAAATTAGATATTATTTTTCTCAAAAAACAACCATCCTTCTTAACATTCTCCTCTCTCCAAACACCATCTTTATACCTCATAAATACCTGCTTTTTAGTTACATAACTATATTCTATGCCTTTATCTTCAGATAAAAATTCTAAGACCTTTTCACCTATATCCTTGGGATCATAAATCAATTTTTTATCATTTTTAATTTCATTAATCAATTTACTTCTATAATCAAAATCTTTTTCTTTAACAGCTAAATTATTACTCATTTATATTACCTCCAAAAATTAATTTTTATAAAAAATCTATAAGTTGTTAATTGAAATTACACATTTACACTTTTTAAAATAGTTTCCTATCTAATAATATCGTTTTTAATTAAATAATTAATCTAAATATACTCATCTGCCTGTAATAGTGTAATTTTAATAAATTAAATTATTCAAAACCCTTCGATAATCAACAGTTAACCCTTAATGCCCTGTAAAAGTGTAATTCTGTAATTAATTATAGTTTTTAACCATTCAATCTAATAAAAAGTGTAATTGTGTAATTTAATCTTCCTGGTACAAATAAACTCTGTAGTTATTTCTGTTCAAAACTCTTATTGATAAAGGGTTTGATCTTTAAATCTAACCTTAAAAATCAACCCCTTCTATAATAACTAAACTTCCTGAACTAAATTAATCCACTACATCTTTATACTTTTACCCCTGCAACTTTCACAGTATTCAGATCTGCTATCATATCTATTAATAATCTCCCTGCCACAGCTGGGACATAATTTTCTCAAATAATTATCTTTATCCCTGATAAAATTTAACTTTTTAATTCCACCATCTAAACTGTCATATCTGCTAATTATAGCGAGTGCTAATTTTTTATGGGTTCTGGAATTAAAAATATCATCTTCATTATAGATTTTATTTAATTTAAACCTTATTTTATTAAGACTCCACTTTTTATATTTCCTTATCTCATCAGGATCAAGACCCAGTTTCTTTAAAAAGTAATCATATGACTTATAATTTAGGCAAATTGCTCCGTATAAACCTGGATCATCCTGCTCCACAGCATAAGGATTACATGGCTTTCCTGATTCCAATCTCTCTTTAAAATCATTTATTATATTGTTTTCATCTTTCAAATAACCATTAGGTCTCAATTTCAGCAACTCCTTTCTTCTTCAACTTTTGAAGAAGACCGATTGATAAAATCTTCGATATCAGACATTTGATAATATAAATCTTTGCCAAAGCGATAAGATTCTAACCTTTTTCCTTTTTCTTTTTTAGAATATCTCCTGACTGTCCTGGTACTTATAGAAAGAATACCAGCTGTTTCTTTTATTCCAATAAAGTTGTCAACCGATGTCATATCTAACAGTGTCTCGCCATTTTCTGTCTTGAAATTTACAATTGAAGCTATTATGCATCGCTTTAAGAATTTAACTGAAACATCTAAAAGTGCTGCAGCATCTTCTATTGGTAAAAACTCATTTTTGTTTTCCATGATTTAATCCTCCTTTTATATTAAAAGTTCTCATTTCTTCTATTTCTTTATTTGACACCATTTTAACATGGAAATTTATTACTGTCAAATTTATTGCGTTTTTTTTAGTATTTTTTTATTAACTGATACTTTAAAGGCATTATTTTAATAAAATCAAAAAGCAACAAAATGTAAATTTGATGTTCATGTTCCTTTATGATATAATTTTATTAAGGAGGTTATCTTATGAATAAGAAAAAGAAACCAAATATTTTTGATCGACTCAGAAGTTTAAAAAGCAATAGTTCTTTAACAAATACTCAAAATAAAATTGCTGATTATATACTAAATCATCCCAGAAAAATAACTCTTATGAATATTGAAGACCTTGCTGATAAATCAGATACCAGTCCGAGTACCATTATTAGATTTACTCAAAAAAAACTAAATATTAGTGGCTATAAAGATTTAAAGGATCTATTAAAAGAAAATATATCTGAAAATAGCGAAGTTTATTCTTCTAATTATAAAGGTTCAAGTATAATCGGCACTATTTCTGCTTATATGTATGAGGAGGGGGTATTAACTGATGTTCAAGAGAGTATTGTTACCTACCTTATTAATAATGTAGAAGAAGCAACAACTGCCACAGTTGCAGAGATTGCTGAAAAATTAGATATCAGTGGTAGCACTTTAATTAGGTTTGCTCAAAATAAGCTAAATGTTGATGGTTTTAAGGAACTTCAGGAAAAGCTAAGAAAAGAAGTTGAAACTACTTTTAATCAGATTGAGTTTATAGATGATTTTGAAGAGGGAGAAGTTCCAAAAGAAGAAATGTATAAGATGTTCGATAAATGGAACAATAAAGCTCACGAAAATAGAGAATTGGGTTATTCTCAGAATGATTTTAAATTATTTAAACAAAATTTAAACTATAATTTTGAAAATTACTATACTAAAGGTTCAACAATTTCAGACTTCTTTTTTTTAATAGACAATGCTAGTAATATTGTTATTTATGATCATGAAGATATCACAAGATATGTCCTGCATAAAAATTTAAATCGGTATGGCTATATCAATTACTTTACCACTTCAGAAATTGAATGCTTAAATCAAATTGATAATGTCATCGAAAACTCTAAAATTAAAAAGAAACGAACAATTAAAGTTCTTAAAAATCACACCGATCCTGATTTAGCTAGCTATTTTTCTAAAAATATTGAAGGAAATGATAATCTGTTAATTGTTCATTCTACATTTAACCATAACGAGTCAGTAAACCGAATTCTTCAGAAAGCTCAGGATAATAATCTATCTATAATTTTAGTAGAATCTAACACTACCAAAGAAAAGATTGGGGATTTGAATGATATAAATCTAAGAGTCAATATCGGTAAAACAATAGCGGTTAATGATGATAAAGACCACAGGGCAATTATCAATGATATAATGTTCTATGAGCTGCTAAACAGCCAGATAAGGTCTTATATAAAAGAAAAAAAGCTCAGTGAGAAATATAATGTTGAAGAATTATTTAATGAGGATGGTTATTAAATTTATTTTAAATAAAAAAAGCAAGCAATCATATTATTCTCATGACTGCTTGCTCTAATTTTTTATTTTCTTTTATTTTAAAACTCAATAATATATAATTATCTCCAGAATAAAACTACAATTAATTAGGAGTAATATAATTATGCCAAACTTTGATCAAGATAAAGTAGATAAAATAAGAAGACTAACCATAATCTCAATGTTTGCTGCTTCCGATGACTTAATGGAGCTTTTTGCTCTGAAAGGTGGCAATGCATTAAATTATATTTATAATGTAAACCAGAGATCTTCTATCGATATTGATATTTCTATGGAAAATTCATTTGAGGGTCTAGATTTTAAATTAGAGGAAGTAGAAAGTGTTTTAAGAAAATCTTTTGAGAGGACTTTTGAAGAAAATGATCTGAAAGCTTTTGATATTAAGTTAGAGAAAAAACCTCAAAAAATGGATTCTGATAAGGAAGGGTTTTGGGGAGGATACCAACTATCATTTAAGGCTCTAGAACTCAATAAATGGCATGAACTTAAAGAAAATAATGATACAACTACAAATGATATGAGCAGACAGGCTATCCCCTTTAACAGGGAGTTTAAGCGTAAATTCACGGTAGATATTAGCAGACATGAATATGTTAAGGACAGAGAACTTAAAATTTTAGACGATTACTACATATATGTCTATTCTCCACTAATGATAGTTTTAGAAAAATTAAGAGCAATCTGCCAGCAGACTGAAGAATATACTGAAATAATCGAAACCCATAAACCCAGAGGCCGTGCCCAGGATTTCTTTGACATCTATATTATTTTAGAAAGTTTTTCTGAAATAAACTTAACTTCTAAAAAAAGCATTGATAATCTAAAAGAAATTTTTAAAATTAAAAAAGTACCTCTTTCAATACTGGATCAATTAGAAAATTATAGAGAGTTTCATCGAGACAGTTTTACTGCTGTTATTGATACAGTTTTCAAATCAGATCAACTAAAAGATTATGATTTCTATTTTGATTATGTCTTAGACAAGGTTGAATTGATAACTAAAAATTTATAAATGGCCTGGATAGTATAATTTCCATCTTTCCGAGAAAGATGGATTTTTCATGTTGTAATTTAAATAAAAATCATATTCAATTTCCATGCTTTCTAAAAGCTTTAACTGGCTTTCTTTATACCTTGCTTTCTCTAAATAAAATCCCAGCACCTGATGGTATGGATAAATATAATCCATTTTCCTTAAATAAGCTAAAAGTCTATTAATTGATATTTCACCTTGAGCATTGATGTATGCTTCTAATATTTCTCCTACTCCTCCACCGTAGCCAGGCCTGATACTTACATCAAGTAAAGTCCTTTCTATATCTGTTATTGGTAAATTCTCGCCGTTAACTTCTATTTCAGTTACTCCTAACCTTTCTGTATTCTTTCCATTCAACATATATGAATTAAAATCATCAAAGAAAACTATATGATTGGTCTTTCTCATCGGTTTAGAAAATGCTCTATCAATATTTTTCTGCTGCAGATCATAACTTTTATTTGATGTTTTTTTTGATTGTTCCTGGTTGGTATAAACATTTTTCGGTATGTTTTCAGTTAAGTTATGAAGATACATGGCCGTATAATGACTTAAAAATGAGTTCTTCCGTAATTTTAACGGAGTTTTATATTTATGAATTTCTCTAAAAGCATATTTGGTTGTTGATTGATTTTTAGATATCTGATGTTTAAATGAAATTATAATATCATTTTCAACTAAGAAATTTATCAGATCCTTTACTCTGGTGGCTTTAGGCAAAATAGAAAAAATTTTATTATATTTAAGCATATCATTGATATCTTTAAATAAAACAATATCTCCCCTATTAAATTTTTCATCAAATTCATTAATCATCTCTTTTTTTATGATATTCATCATTTCAAATCTGCTTCTAGACATGTTTTCACCTCATTTATTGTATCTATAAGTATATATACTTATAGATACTTAGGTTGTATTGATTAAATTATACCATGTTATTACTTATTTGACAAGCTTAATTAAATATATTATAATTTAATTACTATATGTTATATATAGTATATATACTATATATAATAAAATTATCCCTTCTAAAAACTTAAGATTCATCTTTAAAAGGGATAATATAATTAAATATATTGTCTGCCTCTAATTAATTCATCTACATCAGATTTACTATGTTTTTTGCCATTAAAACTGCTGCTTAATTTAAACTGATCTTTTTTTACATTAAAATAATACAGTTTAAATTTTTCTAAAATAGATTTTAAATCTTCATATTCATAATACTCACCATTAAAAATAAACATGTCGTCATATTCAAAGTCATAATAATAAACTTTAGACTCCATTTTATCCTCTAAATATTTTAATAGTGTTTCATAAGATTTTTCATCTGCTATTTCACTTTTGTTTAAAAATTTATCTTTACTAAATTCTACTGCTAAAGGTTTATCAAGTAAAGAATAACAATAATCTAAAACAATTTCACTATAGGGAACAACAAGTTTAATGTTAGGACTCGATTTAAATTTATAAATATATTTAGCTCCACGATTCTCAACTATTTCTGCATTAACTTTTTTGAAAATCTTATCATTTATTTCTGGTAATATTCTTTTTACAAAAGAAGCTTTTGTTATTCGATGAATTGTTCTAATTGAATATCTACCATCTTCCTTCAATTTGTTCAGGGTGTCATACTTATTATTCTTTCTTAACCATTTGCCAACTGAAATATTGGGAACATAAATATCATTTGCATTATTTTGAGAATAATCTTCCATCTCGTTTATCATTTCTTTACCTTTATTTAGGATGTCTTCTATTTCATCAAAACAACTCTCATCTTCATCTTCATTTAAAAAATCATCATATAGTTTTTTCAATCTATCGTATAATTTAAAATATGGTTTTTCATATTCATTTGGGATAATCACTTCAAATTTATTAATTTTATCTTTCCAACTACCTTTAATATCACCTATCCCTGGGAACTTTTCATTTAAAATATTTGCTCTACTTAATCTTTTAGCTTCAATTCTTAAACTTCTTATAGATCTATCCCCATTAAAACCAAAATGTTCAGCACAAGTAGTACCTATATGAAGTTCATTACCATTCAATTTATTTTTTATACTGCATACATATCTAATTTTGGTATTACATATGGAACAATGCTGTCGTTCTTCGGGATCTTTTCCTGAATCTACAACTAATTGGTCAGAGATCAATTCCCATTCTCCAATAGCTTGTTTTTTTAATTTTGGTAACATATTATCGAAAAAATTTTGTTTATCGTTATCTAAACTTTCTACAACATCTGTAGTTATTTCATCATAATTATTTAATAATTTTTTAAACCATTTATACGAAGAGTCGGATTCAATCACATGACTATATTGTAACAAAACATGGTCTTTATAATATACTTCTCTAATTTTATTCACCTCAATTAAATTTAATTATCCTATATTTTTCAGAATTGAGTTTTCTATTAGTGTTTTGTTTACTATTATGATTAAATAATACAGATTATTTATAATTTGTTTTATCTATTTACTTTAATTTTTATATTTTATTTCAAAACTCACCCTGATTATCACACATAAGCTCTGCCTGCTCCATAACGGTCTCAATAGCTTCTTTCTGCTTGTCAGGTGGATAATCATACTTCCTTAACAGTCTCTTAACCTGTACCCTTATATTAGCCTTTATGTCCTCTCTGGAACTCCAATCAATAGTGGTACTATTTCTAATTGTTTCAGTTAGCTCAACTGCTATTTTCTTAAGGATTTCGTCTCCCATTACTTTTACAGCAGCATCATTAACCCCAAGAGCATCATAAAAAGCGACTTCATCTTTATTTAAACCAAGATCATTTTCTTCTTCTTGAGCTTTATTCATTTCTCTAGCTAATTTAATCAACTCTTCAATTACATGTCTGGTTTCAATTGCTCTATTTCTGTATTTATTAAGCGTTTCATTCAGCATTTCAGAGAATCTTTTAGATTTAACAAGATTTTGTCTTGCCATCTTCTTAACTTTAGTTTTTAGAATTTGTTCTAAAGTTCTAGCAGCAATATTTTTCTGCTGCAGATGCTTAACTTCTTCCAAAAATTCTTCTGAAAGAATAGACATGTCTGGATCAATATTGGTTCCCTCAAAAATATCAATAACTCCATCTGCAGCTATTGCTTTTGAAACCATTTGATTAATAGCTCCATTAACTTCTTCAGGAGAACTTTCACCATCACTAAAGTGTTTTTTGATTGCTGTTTTAACTGCTTTAAAGAAGGCTATATCTTCACTTATCTCTAAAGCTTCCTCTCGGGTAGAGCAAAGAGCATATGCCTTAGATAAACGGTTTACATGCCTTATAAATCGTTCCTCACCTGTACCTGCTGGATCTTCATCTAATCCCAGTATATGCTCTGTTGCTTCTGTGATTATTCTCATTTTATCTTCTGGTTTAGCTTCAAAAAATCTCTTATAGTCAAACGGATAGAAAAGATCCTTTACAATTTCATATTCTTTTAGTAATTCTTTTACGGCTTCTTCTGTATCTATTGCTGTTTGTTTTCTATCTGATTCAGTATAAGCTGTTAAAGCTTTTTTTAGGGCATCTGCTATACCAATAAAGTCAACTATTAATCCACCAGGTTTATCTCTATAAACTCTGTTGACTCTAGCAATAGCCTGCATTAATGTATGTCCTTTAAGTGGTTTATCTATATACATAGTGTGAAGTGGAGGCACATCAAATCCTGTCAGCCACATATCACAGACAATAACTAATTTTAATTCATCATCTGGATCTTTTAGTCTTTTTTCTATAATTTTTCTTTGATGTTTTAATCTAATATGAGGTTGCAACTCTTTGGGATCGTCAGAATCTCCAGACATTACAACTTTAATAGATCCTTTTTCATCTTCTTTATGATGCCATTCAGGTTTTATATTAGTTATTATATTATATAATTTAGCTGCAATTGGTCGTGAGATAGTAACAATCATCCCTTTGCCTAAAATAGCTTCCTGTCGTTCTTCAAAGTGATTGATTAGTTTTGTTGCAACTGTTTCCAACCTATCATCAGATCCAATTACAGATTTCAATGTTGAATTTTTAGACTTATAATTGTTTTTAGTTTCTTCAGTTAGCCCATCAGTAAGATTATCTATTTCTCTATCTAATTCTTTTTTCTTTTCTTCTGTTATATCTACCTGAACTATTTTACTTTCATAATAGATTTTAACGGTCATTTCATCTTCAACAGCTCTGGTCATGTCATATATATCGATATAACCTCCAAATACACCAGTAGTGTTTCTATCAATAAAGTCAATAGGAGTTCCTGTAAAACCTATATATGAAGCATTTGGAAGGGCATCTCGCATATATTTAGCATACCCATATTTAGTTTCAGCTTTATCATCAATTTGTTTAATATTTGGATCAAATCCATACTGGCTTCTATGAGCTTCATCTACAATAACAATTACATTTTCTCTTTCCGTAAGAGGAGAATCCCCTTCCTCAAACTTTTGAATAGTTGTAAAAACTATCCCACCAGATTCAACTGATAAAAGGTCTTTTAAATCTTCTCTACTATCTGCCTGCTTAGGTTTTTGACGAAGTAACTGACTTGATTTACTGAATGTACTAAATAACTGATCATCTAAATCATTACGGTCGGTTATAACTACAATAGTAGGGTTATCCATTCCTAAAACAAGTTTACCTGAATAAAAAACCATTGATAAGCTTTTTCCACTACCTTGAGTATGCCACATAACACCAATTCTACGATCTCCTTCATCACCCATAGCGTGTTCTGTGCTGTTTATTGCTTTTCTCACAGCATGATATTGGTGATATGCAGCAAAAATCTTAGTTATATTTAATCCATCATCCTGGAAAAGAATAAAGTTGTGGACTAATTCTAAAAATCTTTCTCTATCGAAAATACCTTTTATAAGCACTTCTAGTTCAGGTATCCCTTTAGAAGCTATTTCTTCACCATCAATAGTTCTCCAAGTCATAAACCTCTCAATATTTGAAGTAATGGTTCCAGCTCGTGCATTATGACCATCACTTATAATTAAAATTTCATTATAAGTGAATAGAGAGGGTATTTGATCCTTATAATTTTGAAGTTTATTATAAGCAGTATTAATGGTTGCATTTTCAGCTACTGCACTTTTTAACTCCATTACCACAAGAGGTAAACCATTAACAAAGATCACTATATCAGGTCTTCGTGTGTATTCTCCCTCCTGAACAGTAAATTGATTAACCGCTAACCAATCATTATTCTTTTTTTCTTTTTTATCAAAAAGCCAGACTTTATCATATTTTATGCTTCCATCTTCTCTTTCATACTCTACATCTATACCGTCAGTAACCATTTCATGAAAGTTGCGATTATTTTCAATCATTGATGGTTCTTTAGGTATCAAAACCTCACGAATAGCAGTTTCAATAGCCTTTTTGGGTATATCTGAATTAATAGAATATAAGGCATTTCTCAATCTTCCTTCTAACACTACTTCTTTATGGCTTTCTCTTTCTTGATATTTACCACCTGGACTAATTTCATAACCATTCATATAGGTATAATCTAATTCTTTAAACCAGTTAATACCAGCTTTTTCTAATTGGTCTTCATCAAATTTACTCAATTTTTAATTCACCTCCTTTTTACCTTTTTCTAAAGGTACTCTTATTTCTCCTGACATTAATTTAGGGAGAAGAGAGTCTCTTAATTTTTTTAGAGTTTGGTTTTCTCTCTTATTATTTTTAACTTTTTCAAATAATTTAGACACAATATCACTAAATTCTTTCAAAATATTTTTAGGAGGAAAAACTACTTTTTGACTTTTTATATCTTTTTGAGCAATCAGGGGTTGTGTAGATCCTCTATTTAAAGATTTAAAATTTATTGTTTTTAAAATTTGATAAACATATTCATAGAAATCTGATTTAATTACAATAGTGTTATCTGAAGTCCAACAATGAGAGTTGTATCTTTGAACTACTCCCAAAGTGCCTACTCTTCCTACAACTAAAATTGGTTCATCATAAAGTGATTCTTCAGTATAAGCCATAACACCACTAGCTCCAATTACTGGAACCTTGAAGTTTTTTTGAGGATTTTCATTTTTCTCATTTGGTCTTTTCCCATTTTTTAATGAAACAATTTCTTTTAATTTTATAACTTTCCAACCTTTAGGAATCATACCTAACTCACTTTTAACAAATTCTTCATCTTGAAAAGGCTCAAAATCACGAAACCAGCTTTTATAAATAGCTTGTGCCATTTCTTCTAAAGTTTTATTCATTTTTTTGTTATTTTCCATTTTACTATCAAATACAGAAAGTAAATTTGTTATTTTATTTTGTGTATTTATAGGAGGTAGTTTAATTTCCATATTTAATAGATGGGGAACTTTCAAATTGGGTTGTGCAGAACCTATATCAAGGTTTTTTAATCTATATTGTACTTTATAAGAGGACAAATAATAATATAAATATTCATTAGTACAATAATTATCATCAACTCTTAAAGCTACTAAATTTTGAGCTATGCAACCTCTATCCCTTTTCATGATTGCTACATTACCAATATTAGCTCCAACTGTTGCAATTAGTATATCTCCTTTTTTAGGATGACCACTCCTAAACCAATTATCATATGTTTCTTTTGAAACAAATTTTGATATTTTGTTATAATTAGGAAATTTATTTTGTCCAACAATTGAAGTAGTCTCAATTAATTCAATTCCATCATCTATTTTTGGAGGGGTTTTTCCTCTGTTATCTATAACCTCTTCTAAAACTTCTTTTATTTTTATTGATTTAAAAATCATAACCAATCACTCGAAGATTATCTCGAATTTCCTCTTCTAGTTTATTTGATTTAGCAAATTGTTCAGCTAATTCATCAGTTAATCTAGCCATTTTATCTTCAAAAGGCTCTTCATCTTCTTGCTTTTCTTCAATACCTACATATCTACCAGGAGTTAAAATATGCTCATGTTCTCTGATTTCTTCAATTTGAGCTGCCTTACAAAAACCTTTGATATCTTCATATTCTATCTCTTCAGCAGTACCTTTCCAGGCATGATAGGTATCAGATATCTTCTTAATATCTTCTTCTTCTAATTCTCTGTGTGCTCGATCAACTAGATTTCCCATTTTTCTTGCATCTATAAAGAGAGTTTCTCCATCTCTTTTGCGACCACCATTACCACCTTTGTTTTTAGATAGAAACCAAAGACTAACTGGAATACCAGTTGAATAAAATAGCTTTTTAGGTAAAGCTACTATACAATCAACTAAATCATCTTCTAATATTTTTTCTCTTATATCCCCTTCTGAACTTGTATTTGAAGATAATGCTCCATTGGCGAGAACAAATCCTGCTGTTCCAGTAGGTGCAAGATGGTGAATGAAATGCTGCACCCAGGCATAGTTAGCATTACCGTTATAAGGAATACCATATTTCCATCTAATATCATCAGCTACATGTTCTGCTCCCCATTCACTGACATTAAAAGGGGGATTAGCTAATATATAATCTGCTCTTAAATCTTTATGAAGATCATTATGAAAACTATCGGCAGGTTTTCCACCAAGATTACCATTGATGCCTCTAATAGCTAGATTCATCTGGCATAATCTCCAGGTGGTTGGATTAGATTCCTGCCCATAAATAGATAAATCCTGTATTTTACCCTGATGATTTTCTACAAACTTTTCACTCTGAACAAACATACCCCCACTACCACAGCAAGGGTCATAAACTCGGCCCTTATAAGGTTCAAGCATTTCAACTAAAAGATTTACAATAGAAGAAGGTGTATAGAATTGTCCTCCACCTTTACCTTCTGCACTTGCAAACTTAGCTAAAAAATACTCATATACTCTACCTAAAACATCTTTGGAACGACTTTCTTTATCTCCAACTTTAATATTACTAATTAAATCAACTAAATCTCCTAAGATTCTTTTACTTAGTGTTGGTCTAGCATAATTTTTATTTAAAATCCCTTTTAATTTCTCATTTTCTCTTTCAATATCAACCATTGCATCGTCAATAATCTGACCAATTTCAGCTTTTCTAGCATTTTTCTTAATATATTCCCATCTTGCTTTTTTAGGAACCCAGAAAACATTATCTGCTAAATATTCATCTCTATCTTCTGGATCTGCATATTTAATTTTTTCTAACTCTTTATATTTTTCTTCAAACGAATCTGATACATATTTTAAGAATATTAGTCCTAAAACTACATGCTTATATTCTGCTGGATCCATATTATTTCTCATTTGATTAGCTGATTTCCATAAGTCTTCTTCAAAACCCACTTTTGCTGTTGACATAAGTTAATACCTCCAATTAATTATTTATATCCAAATATAATTGTTTCTATTCTCTTTAATAATATTCTATAAATCCTTAGATTAACCTTTTTATACCAATTCTATTCTTTAAGATCTACCAACCTTATTTTATCCTCTTCCAGTACCAAAGTCTCATTAACATAATCAAAAACATCTTCAGAAGCATTTGGAGTTGTTTTATATCCCTTTATAAATTCTTCTCTTATCTCACTACTATACTTCTCAAAAAACCCATTAACCCTTTCTTTAAAAGCTAATTTTTCTGCTTTTGAGTAATCTTTTTCTCCCTGAATCTTAAATCCATCCTCATTTAAGTTAAAACGCCAGAAGAATATTAGTTCATCAACCATACCATAAATACTTGCTGTATAAATATCAGCATCTTCATCAGCAAAAACTTCCTCTAAATCAAATTCCACATCATGAATTTCTTGAGATAGCATTAATAAGATAATATCTTTGCGAAGATTATTAATAAATACCCCTCCTGATTTGTGATGACTAAATTTAAACTAATTTTCCCTGGAATTCTTTTATTCTCTTCTGATGAACTTCTAAACTGTTTCTTTTCTGTTCTTCTTTAATTTTCTCAACTATTTTTTTCTGAACACTTTTATCAGGAAACGGAATAGATAAATTTTCAATGTTTTTTCTATTAATTGTTTGGATTGTTGTTCCTGAAGCCATTATCTGCAGCTTTCTCTGTCCCCATTTTGATTTTAAAAATAGTGCTAGATATTCAGGCTCTAAATCCTCATGAGTATCAATAACATACAGGTTCTGGTTTACAATAGCTCCATTTAAACTCTTCCCAGCTATACTCACCTTCTTCAAACTTGCTGCCATTTTAGGTAATATAATGTTGTTCTCTTCTAAATACTCATTTTCAACATCTTCTTCACATTGAACAAACTCAATTTGACTTTCATCAACATAAATATCATTTTCTATCATTTCACTAATAGTAACCCTGGGTATCTCTTTGCTGAAAAATTTATTTTTCCCAGGCTTATCTCTAACACTTCTAAATTCTA
>Ga0247721_100391_pt1 | contig 14530 bp, 12 predicted proteins | sample MSEWel2017_08_16_FD_189089 | JGI IMG/M metagenome (GOLD analysis project Ga0247721, IMG submission 189089) | Subsurface sediment microbial communities from gas well in West Virginia, United States - MSEEL Well Study Marcellus 3H_2017_08_16 | ecosystem: Environmental > Terrestrial > Deep...
ATTGATATCTATGCAAAAATAAAGAAAATATACCTAAAATTAATACAAAATAAAGAAGCTCTGGTTAATTAACCAGAGCTTCTTTAATCTATTATTGTAAATAAAGCGAGACATTCTCTTGATTAATATCAGGGTGAAGAGCAATGTTTAGTCCACCAGCAATAACTCTTCCTACATCTCGAATTAATTTATCTATCCCTCTCGGGGCCATAATCAAATCACCTAAATAAGGCTGCAAGACTTGTTGAATGATCTGTTGCTTTTGTTTATCATTAATCTGTTGTAATCTATTCTGCATTTGTGTACCCGCTATATTTTGATCTTGCATTAACTTATCTATTGTATCATTAACTATAGTAACAGAATTTACAACTGTAGGTACACCTACCGCAATAACTGGTACTCCCATATCTTCTTGCGTTATCCCTATCCTTTGATTGCCAACCCCAGAACCAGGATAGATTCCTGTATTACTAATCTGTATAGTAGATGCTAAATGATGAGTCTCTCTAGCTGCTAAAGCATCAATAGCAATTACTAAATCGGGATGAACCTTATCAATGACTCCTTTTAATATTTCAGCGGTCTCAATACCGGTTAATCCCAACACTCCCGGTGCCAAAGCACAAACGGGCCTCATCCCTTGGCGTGCATCTGCTGGTGCTGCATCGTAAAGATGTCTAGTTACTAATAAATGATGTATCACCCTTGGTCCTAAAGCATCTGGAGTTGCATTCCAGTTGCCTAATCCAATCACTAAAATAGTAGGTTCTTGTTCTAAGCTCTTAGTTAATCCTGGATAATTTACAAGGGTATTTATCTCTTTAGCCATTACACCGCTCAAATATTCGTGTAATTGCCTTTCTCCTTGCTGTAATTCCCTAGTTTCGATAGTTATATAATCTCCTGGTTTTTTACCAATAGCCTGAGCAGCTCTATCATTCATTACTCTAATTCTAGTTATTTTAGCATGCTCTACTTCTTCTTCATCTAACCTTACCCCTTCTAACTCTTGTCCAGTTCTCTGCATTGTTAAGTTACGTGACTCAACTGCTAAGTCTGTAAGTAAATGCAGATCGAATGGGGAGTTTTTCTGTTCCATAAACTACCTCCTAACAACCAGATTATCGTAATTCTGTTGGTACAAAGGCATCCACAATACCAATTACTAAAGCTGCTAATAAAGCTCCCACTATAGTCACTGCCATATTAGCAACCACAAATTGAGTGAAATAAATAACTGTAGCAGAAGTAACAAACCCAATAATTCCTCTGCTTTGTGGGGAGATGTCCTCTCCTAATACAGCTTCAATAGCATATCCTATTACTGCAATAACAATAGCTGCAATCAATGCATTAGTAAATCCAACTATCTCAAACCCTGGCAAGAAATATCCTACCGCTAATAAAACAAAGGCTGAAACAATGAATCTTACAATAGCTCCTAACCAACCTTGCATTATCTCACCTCCCTCATATTTTAGTATTATTATGATAACCGATTCTAATTTTTATATTCAAAAACGAAATTATCCTTGCATTTTTCTATTACCTATGATAAAATTTTTCATGTTATCCCTGTAGTTAACCTATTGTTTTATATGTTTCTTATATAATTTTTACTTAGATTTACAATTTTACTTAATTATTTATTGTCAATTTAAAGGGAGGTGACCGATTAATGCCAACTAGTAAATCAGCAACTAAGAGAGTCAGAACTACTGCAAGGAAAGCTAAAAGAAATAAAGTAAGTAAAGATGCACTTAAAGATGCTATTAAAGATTTTGAAGCAGCGGTAGAAGAGAATAATGTTGAATTAGCTGAAGAAAAGTTAAACGAAGCTAAAAAGGTAATTGATAAATCCGTAACTAAAGGAATTCTTCATAAGAATAATGCAGCTCGTAAAAAGTCTAAACTTGAACGAAAGTTTAATGAAATTGCTAGCTAGTAAAAAAATCCTCCTAATATTAGGAGGATTTTTTTATTTAGCTTTAACTAATCGCTTCATTAACTACTTGTTTAATATTCAAAATTAACAACTCTAATTCTAACTCCTTATCCTGACCAGTCACTAACTTTATATTACTCTCCAGTATCATTTCTAAAATCCTTTCTAATTCTAAAATTGAAAAATTTCTGCTCTGTTTGATACACTTTTTAATCGGATAAGGATGTTGATTCAGTCTATTAGCAATCGATTTGGCTGTCTTACCTTTTTGATATAATACCTTTGTCTGCAAAATTAATCTAATCTGTCTAGCTATCATCATTAATAGACCTATCTCGGATTGACCATCAGCTATTATCTGATTTAATAATTTTAAAGCTTGGCCATAATTGCGCTTCCCAATACTATCAACAAAATCAAATATTATATTCTCTTTTAATAAACGATCTTTACTAATAATCTTCTTTGTCTTTGATAAAGTTATCACCTTGTCATCACCTATGAAAGTAGCTATCTTCTCTAACTCTGTACTTAATCTTTGTAACTCATTATTAAATGTACTTTCTAATAGCTTAATAGCTGGCCTTTCTATCTCTTTTCCTAATTGAGAAGCTCGGTTTTCAATCCATTCATCTAAAGATTTATACTTTAAACTCTTAAATTCTAATACTTCACCTAATTTTTTAAACCGTTTATATAACTTAGTTCGCTTATCAGGTTGATTAGAAGTCTTCAATAATAAAATAGTAGTCTCCGGAAAATCAGTTAACAGTTCTTCTAATCGTTCCTTTTCATCTTTCTTAAATTTATTAGTAAATATTCTATTAGAGTCAAATATAACAACTCTCCTTTCATTCATAAAAGGAAGTTGATTAACCGAATTAATTAATGAAGATATAAATTCACCCTCATCATTAATAAAGCTAAGATTGAAATCTTCAAGCTCATCATTAACAAAATTTTCAATAAATTTTTTAGTAAATTCTTCGATTAAATAATACTCATCACCAAATAATAAATATATATTCGATAATTCATTAATATCTTGATTTAAAATTTTTTCGTTCTGCATCTTCTTCACCTCTAACTTCTTATTCTATACATTATTTTTAATTCCTTGCTTAAACTTTATTCTTTTTGTTATCTAAAAAATTCATAATCAATTTACCACTCTTTTCTTAAAATAGAATAGAATTAAGAAGCTGCTTATATGTTCTAGTATACTTCCTTCGCCCACGATAAATAATAGTACTACAACAGTAAAGGAGGTGAAAATAATGAGCACTAGAAATAATAGTAATCAATTAGTTAATCCGATGGCTCGTCAAGCTTTAGATAAGTTTAAAATGGAAGCTGCACAAGAGCTTAATATTAGAGATGAATATAAATCTGGTTATTGGGGTAACTTGACTTCTCGTGAGTGTGGTGCTGTGGGTGGTCAGATGGTTAAGAAGATGATTGAACATGCTCAAAACCAAATGGCTAATGGCACTAATGTAAATGCTCCTACTTCTTCACAAGATGCGCAAAATATCAATTTAGGCAATCAAGCTGGGAACTTCAAACCTCAACAATAGATATAGATTAAATGTTAAAGAATAAAGTAATTACTATTTTAATAAGGAGGTGAAAATAATGAGTACTAGGAATAATAGTAATCAATTAGTTAATCCAATGGCTCGTCAAGCTTTAGATAAGTTTAAAATGGAAGCTGCACAGGAGCTTAATATTAGAGATGAATATAAATCTGGTTATTGGGGTAACTTGACTTCTCGTGAGTGTGGTGCTGTTGGTGGTCAGATGGTTAAGAAGATGATTGAATATACTCAAAACCAAATGGCTAATGGCACTAATGTAAATGCTCCTACTTCTTCACAAGATGCGCAAAATATCAATTTAGGTAATAAAGCTGGAAACTTCAAACCTCAACAATAAATTAACCTCTCTTACTGAGCGGGTATCACATATCCGCTCAGTAAAAATAAATAATTCTATACATAAAAGCTTAACTATAAAATAATAACCAATCGCATTGAAGCAGTTAATAACTTTGCAAAGTTATTAACTGCTCCGCCCAAGTGATTTAATTAATCCTTAATAATTTTCATTTCTTTTCTAACCAATAATACCTACCGTTACTTTTGATTACTATTGCGTGTTTATTTTTTGTCATTAGAATATCTGAGCCTATCTTATACAATCGATCTTTCACTTGTAAGTCTGGTAGATTATATTGATTATTCTTACCTACTGATATTACGGCTAATTTGGGCTTAACTTGTGCTAAAAATAGTTGACTACTTGATGAATTACTACCATGATGACCTACTTTTAAAATTTCACTATTTAATTTAATACCTCTTTTAACTAAATTCTTTTCTACTTCCCTCCCTGCGTCACCTGTAAATAATACTTGAAAATCACCATAATCAATTTTAACTAATAAAGAATTATTATTAGATTCAATAATAACTCCTGAATAATGATAAATATTAAAATTGATTTCCCCCACATTTAGCTTTCTAAAATCATTAATCATATAATAATCAATCTGCTTTGATTTTAAGACTTTAAAAACGTTTCGTACTAACCGATTCTTTACTTTAGGTTCAGGAAATAATACTACCCTAACATCGAATTCCTGCAAAACTTTCAATAATCCTTTTACATGGTCTTGATGGAAGTGGGAAATAATCATCAATTCTATATCTCCAATACCATTTCGATATAAAAAATTTGCCATTTCATCTTCATTAAAGCCACCATCAATTAAAATATCTTCTCCTGTAGGTAAGGATAGATAAGCAGCATCGCCTTGCCCCACATCTAAAAAGATAAGTTTTAACTCTTCATTTAATATAGAATGTCCTTGCAATAACAACAAGACTAATAAAATAACCATTATAGAGATAGTGATTCGCTCTTTACATCGACTATAATAAGGGATAATATTATAAGTTATTATTTCTTTAAATTGATATAACAGAAAATAATACAAAGCTATTAATAGATAATGTGGTTTCACTAACTTAAAAGTTAAGAAACTAAGATTCTTTAAAGAATCAATTACACCTAGTAAGATAATTATCAATAACATACTAATATTATTTAATAATTGAGCAAATACCAAATGAAGATGACCTAATAGAACAGCTATGAAACCACAAAAGATAATTAAACTGACCAACGGCATAACCAGTATATTCCCTAAAATTGGTATTAAAGAAACCTGATTAAAGTAATAGACTAAGATTGGAAAAGCTACTAACTGTGCTGCTAAGGAAACTGCTAAACTAGTCGCTATTATATTAGGTATAAATGATAAATGTCTCTTTAAAACTGGCATTAAATAGATAATACCATAAGTAATCAAAAACGATAACTGAAATCCAGGTTGAAATAAATAATAAGGATTAATCATCAACATCATTATTGCAACTAAAGATAAGAGATTACAAATATTTATCTTACGATTAAATGTACTTCCTAAAATATATAAAAGGACTACTAATCCAGCTCTAACTACCGAGGCTTGTCCTTTAGTAATGATTATATAGATACTTATTAATAGTAATCCACCGATATTAGCTATCCATTTTGGTAATCTTAATCCTTGGGCAAAGCTATTCAAAATTAAAATCAATAAACCAATATGAAAACCAGAGATAACCAAAAGATGATTAAGACCTAAATTCTTAAAGCTTTCCTGAATCTTTAAAGGGATCTGTTCTTTATCACCTAATAAGAATCCTCTCAACAAAAAATCATAAGGACGGTCAATAGTTTGATTGATAATTCTGCTAGCATTCTCCCTAAGCCGCAAGATCATCTTTACTAATTGATTACCACCTTCTCCCTTAAGTTTAATCTCTCTTATTCCTGCCTCTGTTATTAAAGCATAGACTTGCTTATTCTTTAAATAACTACGATAAGAGAAGCCACCAGGATTTCTATTAGTAGGTGGCAAAGTGATTTGACATTTAATCTTTAATCTATCACCATATTTATATTCTTGTCTATTACTTCTAAGCTTTAATAAAATTTTACCATATTTGATTTTGTTAATATTATTATCCAACTTAACAAAGTTTGGTTCTAAAATATATTCATACTCTTTAGCGCCACTCTGTGAAGAACTAAGTACCTGACCTTGAATCGTTACTTCTTGTCTTACAAAGTTTGTTATAGAGCTTGATGACTTATATTCTACCTCTAAAGCCTCTACTTGCATTATACCTAATAATAGAATCAAAATTAAGACCATTACTTTAGTTAGCTGCGACTCATAATACCACAAAATTATCGTACTTATGAGTGTTAATATTAAACTAATGAGTATTACTTCCCAATAAAGATTGATCTTAGTTCCTAGAATAATTCCTAACCCTAAAAATAATAGTATAACTAAAAAAGGTGTCTTCATCTCACTAAATTTCTTCATTAGAGCGTTAACTGCTCCTTATTACGTTGAAAGGTCTTTTTGCCTATACCTGAAACCTTCTTCAACTCCTTTAATTGACTAAAATCCCCATGTTGATTACGATATTTAATAATTCTTTCAGCTAAAGCAGGGCCGATACGATATAATTTCTGCAACTCTTTTTTAGATGCGGTGTTTATATTTATCTTATTATTAGTTTTAGTACTTGTTTCAAAATTGCTTTTTGATTGTAAAGTCGCACCCTTATTAAAGCCGGCTCTTGCTTTAGTAGGAATAATTACCTTCTCCCCGTCTTTTAATTCAACAACTAAATTTATTCTATCAAGATCAGCTTCATCAGTCGCTCCTTCTGCTTTCTCTATTAATTGATATACTCTACTTCCTCTTTTAAGTTTATAAACTCCAGGTTGTTCTACTGCTCCTCCTATCTGCACCAAAATTTTTTCACTCTTTTCATTCTTACTAGTTAGTTCTTTCTTGCCATTATCTTTTTTAGCTAAAACTTTAGCAATACTCTGTTGTGTTTTAGCCTCATCTACTACAAAACCTTCTTTCTTTTCCTCTCCTTTTAAATATTTGACACCTATAATTCCACTTCCTAAAATTAGAGTAACTATAATTACTAATAAGATCATCTCTTCTTTCTTAGTAAATCTAAACATTATACTACCTCCTTCCTGTTATCCTAAAACTTCTATTCGCTTACCAAATCCTGTCCAGGGTCAACCACCTTTATTACCCCAGCGTAAGCACAGTTTAACTTTGAAGTCTCTAATACAGTTGGAATGCTGGTTATTGTCACGTCATCTTTTCCACCCTGCCACAGTCCAGGTATATTAGGCTGACAAGGCATCTTCTTTAAATTACCATGATTGGCTGCGGTGGCTGCTGCTACCGTAGGATTCGCCATACTCTTGCATTTGCCGAAAGGCTTAATATTGACCATCGGTTTACTATCTTGGATAGTTGCCATCGGCTTACCTTGAATATAGACATTATGAATATCGATTACTTTAAATGTGCTCTTTTTATCGCCTTGATTACATTGCAATTTTGCACCATCACAAACATAGAGCCGGGCTTGGGTACTACCTCGGTTCTCATTATTCTTAGTTGCTTTTTGACTTTGAGTAGTATCCTCTTTAGTAGCTGCCACCTCTGCACTGGAAATTGCTACAGCTTCTGTTTGCTCTTTCTGCTTATTTTCATCCGTCTCTTCACCTGATTCTTCCTTATCCTCAACTTCTGGCCAGACTATCTCTTCATTAGGATAGACCCACAAGAAGTTATCTTTAATTCGTTCTTCTTCCTTTAGCCATTTATTCTCTTCTTTTGCAAGCACTTTATCTTTTGGTACTTTTTCACCAGTGGCATTATTTATTATTGAATTCCCTTCTAAACAATAAGGAGCTTCTTGTTCTATCCATAAGCCATAGTCGCCTTCTTGGAAGTTAGGTATATATAAGGTTTCAGTATTTCCATTTTGATCTAAATATTTAATAGCCAAGCCACCTTTATCATCTTTTGTATATTTATTTTCCATTTTATCATCATAAATTTTATTACTCATAAAATCCCACCTCTATCTACTACAGGTTTTTTTGTTTAAGTTTGACTCTTGCTTATAAATAATATTAAAGATACTTTCCTCTTTAACATTAAGACCATAATTCTTCCAAATTTCAAAACCAATCTCTATACTTTTTTGTTCATTAGCATCATCCAAATTAACATGGAAATTAGCATCACCTATCTCTTTAAATTTTTTCCGCCAATAATCATCTTTAACATTATCCAAACCCTTTCTAGCTGTCACAACACTAGCACCTGCTAATAACTCTTCTTTTGTTAATCCTAAAGAACGTCCGATATAACCATAATGTATATTTGACCAAATCTGATACCCATATAACATTTCGCTTCCAAGCTCACAAGTTTGTTCTTTATAATTTTTCTTTAATTCTCCTTTATAATCCCAATTTCCATCATTTTTGACTAACTCATACCATCTATAATATCCTTTGCCTACTTCTATAAAGTTATTAATATCAGTAATCTCTTTCCATTTGCGATCTTTTAAAAGTCTTAATTTGCTCCTTATATACTTAGCATCTTCACTTAATTGATTCTTCTTCATCTTTTTATAGATATAATTTGTTACTTCTTCTATAGATGGATATTTACAATTCTTACATCTTTCTAAGTATTTATTTCTAATCTCTTTTGGGATTAAGACTTTAGTACCCACCTGCAACTTTTTAGCTTCTTTTTTAGTATAAAAACTTCCATCTTCTTTCTTAAGTTCTTGCCACCTACTTCCTTGTCCTAAAAAGTCTTTAGCTATCTTCCATAAGGTATCTCCTTTTCTTACCTTATAAACCTTCTCTATCTTAATTTCTGGTTCTATAACTTTTAAGCCTTCTGCTTTTAAATATTGTCCATTGATCTTAATCTTCCCTCTACCTTTACTTTTAACTTCATCTACTTCTATTGCTTCTGCTTTAATATCTTCTAACTTAAACTCATTCCCAGAATCTGTCCCAGGTACGATCTCTCCTTTATCTGGAATATCAATTCCATAATCTAAGTCAGCAAACTTTTGGATTAATAATTTATTCCATTCTGTATAATGCCATTCATCCTCTTTGTTATGCTTACATCTATATTTAATAGATAAGTTAGCATATTGCTTAAAGATATTGTTTGACCTATATTTATATCTAACTTCTAAGACCTTATCATTATCTAGTTCAATATTCTCTGCGTACTCTTGTATTCCAAATAAGTAATCAAAGATACCTTCCCTAACAAATACTCGTTCTAATTTACTACCGATCTGTTTATCATTAATATATATTCTTCTAGCTTTAATCTCTTCTTGCTTAGATGGTTCCTTCACTCTGTTTACTAAACCAAGGCCTGTCCATAATTTTATATCTATTGATTCTTCTTTAGGAATCGAGCTTGAACTTTCTTTTTTACTCTTATTTTTAACTTTTTTATTATTATTAAATTTACCACTACCAATTATAAGATCTATTGCTGGGTGAAAGAAGTTATATTCTCTACCTTGAATAATCTTTAAAGGATCTCTTGAGAGAATGTCTTTACTGAAAATAATATAATTATAATCTTTCTTTTTAGCTAATGTACTTCCTACCCAATCATTATTAATGAATCTCATATTATTTAAATCGTTTAACACTCTTTTATAAGAAATATTTAGCTTATTTAAGTCTAAATCAATCTTCTTAGCCTCTTTATCTATTACTTCTATACTCTCTACTGCATATACTGAAGGTGTCATATCATTCTTATTAGCTACTACTATTATCGTTTCTTCTTGGATTATATTCTTTGCATAATCTTCTCCAAAATGCTTATCTAAATTATCTAAATATTTGTTTAGTCGCTTACCCTTTGTAGGTAAGATTATATTCTGTATTTTAGGCTTGAGTCGTCTAACTATTCTTTCATCGTCGGATTCATATTCTAAAACATTAGTCGAAACTTTTGTGGGGTTTTCATTAAAAATTTTATCTAAAATTTCTCCCATCTTTTCGTTTCCTTGTTCCTTAAAGTTATAGAAAGCAACAAACTCTATATCCTGTTCTTCCTCCATCTGTTCTTGATAGAAATTTCCTATCTGCTCTACCACGCCTATATATGTAGTACTACCATTCTTTATCTCTAACTTTGCTGAAACTTCAAAACTCTGTTTTAATACTTTACTATAATCTAAGGAGATACTCTTATCTGTAACTGTACTACTAATTGCATCAAGATTCTTTGAACTTAATAAAGTAGTATTATCTAGCTGAACTGCTAAAGAATTTAAGCTATCCTCAGTTAAGAATGCCTTCATCCCCGCAAATACTCCTGGGGCATCTATCTCTTTCTCGATTATTATGTAGTTAATATCTTGCTCTGGATTATATCCTTTGGTCTGATAAGGAAAGGTAAAGTACATTCTACTAGCACCAACATACTTCTGCAAGTCTAATAAATTATCTTTCATTACTTCTAAACCTAAGGAAATTATCTTCTTCCATGAAATATCCACATTCTCTTTTTTATTTTCTTTAAGATACTCACCATAAGCGGCTTTTACTCCGTTGGAAATAGATTGAGCAGAATGCACAATTAAAAGTCCTAAAATTCCATACAGTACTTTATCTAATATATTAGTACATGTCATCCCTAATTTTAATAAAAGAATTCCCAAGGAAGATAGCCAACCCATTATCTTAGCTGCAAACATATTACATCTAGCTTCAAAAATAATTCTTTCTTTTATCTCGCCTTTTAATCGTTTAGCTTTCACAGGATTTTTCTCTGTTAACTCATCCCAATCTATCCCATTATATTTTGGATTATACATTACTGTTACAACTGCTGGAGCCCAAATAGCAAAGTATTCACTAATAAATTCTTGACCTTTTTTGGCTGCTTTATCTTTGAACTTATTAATCGTATTATCATCTTTCCCAATCTGCTCTTCTAATTTCTTACTCAAATCTTTTATCTTTTTATTATTATCTAACTTTCCAACCTCTTTTACTTTCTCGGCTAATTGTTTTTCTAGGTTCATTCCTTTTTTTAACTTTACCAGATCTTTAGCAGTCGAATACAATTTATAGGTGTTCTCTACTTTCTTCACTCTGTGATAAGTTTTTACTAATTCTTCTAAACTTTTTGTAGACTCTGAATCACTCTCCTTTGCCTCTACTTCTTTTATAAAATCACCACCTAAAGACTCAGGGATATGTTCAGATAAGTAATTAAACATAATAAAAGGACTACCTGTTATAAGTCCTTTATATTCGTCTTTCATATTAGATAGATCTCCAAATAATGATTCCTTTGAAGCACCCTTAGAAGCAAAGAAAGTGACTATAATATCACTTGCTGATAAGAAGGCCTGTTTAGCTTCACCTTCGGCTATCCATTCGGCACTATTTAAGGCGTTGGTGTAGGAAGTTGCTAAATTGTTTATTATTTTTTTAGCTGTTTCTGGATATGGACATTCTGTCCAAAATTTACCTAAGTTTTTTGTGCCTTTTTTACGTACATAATAGTCCCCACGATTTTCATTATAATATACTTCTTTCGCCATCTATTTCACTCTCCCATTAATTGTTTCATACTTATAATATTCAATAGTGCCTACCTCTCCATTTGAACCTTTAGATAAAAATTTAACAATTCTATTTTTTTTATCATATTTATATTCAAACCATAAAGTTATCCAATATTGTTGATTTTTCAAAGGTTCTTTATGTATTCTTTTTATTCTATTGCCATTTTGATCGAAAGTGTATTCTTTTATTTTCTTTATATTTCCTTTCCTATCTTTAGAAATAAATTTTATCCTATTGCCATTCTTATCATACTCCCATTCAAACCAGGTATCAATCTCACCATTTACTCTCTCTATATACTTCTTGCTTTTTCCAAATTTGTTATAATGAGTTGTAATCTCTGCCGTCTTCTTTCCAAACTGCCCATCTATTTCTCTTATCTCTGTCTCTTTTATCATTCTTCCCTGACCATCATACTCTCTCTTAAAGTGAGAAACTGCATGTAATTCAAAAATACCATCAACATCATCGATTGCTTTTGTCTTTTCTCCTTTTTTATTGTAATAAAATTTCTTAGTACGTCCGTTAAGTACATCATTAGTATATTTGTACTTTAAATTTCCATTCTTATGGTACTTATAGATTCCTTTACCCAACTTTGTTCCTCGGTCAGTGGATTTAATGAGATAACCTGTTTTTTTACCATCTTTATTATAACTATAAGTCTTAACTACATCTATTTTATCCCCCATAAATAGTATTGTATCTGCTTTTTTAATTAATCTTCCTTTCTCATCATACTCATACTTTTCATAGCTAGTTACTTTTCCTTTTTCATTCTTATCAATTTCACTCAATAATCTATCTTGCTTATCATACTTCTCTATTCTTGTTACACGTTTTTTTCCTGAATCTACATCTTCTCTTATAACTGTAACGACTAAATGTACTTTCTTCTTTTGTTCTTTGGATAATTTATAATATAGCTCTTTACTGTTCTTAGATCCTATTGCTTGCTTTGCTTGTGATGTTTCTTTTACTTGCGAAGTCTGTTTCGTGTTGCTATCTCCTCTTGTACAAGCAGTTGAAACTAATATTAAAGTGAATAATAAAAGTAATACTCCTAACTTTCTTCTTATCTGTTTCAATACAATTGACCCCTCTCTATTCAAGTAATAATGTGTAATTATTGGGTATAAAAATAATTTTCCCTGCCTTTCTAAGGAAAATTAATATGTTATTCCAAATTCTTTTGTTTTAGCTAAGTCTTTCTCAAAATTTATCCTCTTACCTTTATTAAATTTATCATAGACCTTCTTAGCCTCATTGATTGTCTCTGCCATACTATTAATATCTTCTGCTCTATCCTTCGTCTTACTAATTACTGCCCCTACTATCTTACCTGATATTCTTTCATTTACTTCTTTGATATCTTCGTCCTTTATCAAGCTACCTTGCATTTTTTTATTTGCTAACTCTACCTCTATTTCACTATGTAATAATGTACCATCTACCGCCTTTTCGCCAACTTTAGATAAGACCGGATGTCCTTTAGAATAAGGTGCATAATTATTCTTTCCTATGCCTGTTCTACCTTTTAATTGGTATGGCTTCTTAGCAATATCAAATGTAAGTTCGCCAGTTTCTGCCATTAACTCCCCGGCACTATTCCATGAATCTATAGCTGTGATACCTAAGTCAGTTAATGCTAAGAAGGCTTGTTGAGCTTTGTTCTGTTGTTCTTGTTGGATGTTGTTGATTGTTCTGGTGTAAAATTTTTCTCTATCTTCAATTTGTTCTTCAGTTGCATTTGAAGGTAATGTACTATGAGCAAAAAATTCACCTGTTTCTTCTATATAAAAACCTTCTTTCCCATTATATCTATCTTGTAACGCTATTCGTCTAGTCTTTTTTCTCATCTTCTATATCTCTCCCCATTTCAAAAATAGTGATCGTATAATAAATATATCCCGAAATCCCTATACCTCCACTATTTAAAAGTGCAATAGATAAAACTAAATTAACCACAACCATTATAGACAGAATTCCTAATAAAGTCTTAAACTTTGAATTAAAATTTTTGCTTACCCGCTTCTATTCTACCAAACTTAATTATATATGTTATATAATTACAAATATATTATATTATAACTAGTTCTATCAATCAAGAAATTTTTACCATTGAACCTAGAATAATTAAGTATATCTATAAATAATAAAAACTCTTACTTATATCTCAATATATAAGTAAGAGTCACAGTTAATTTTTGAAGAGCAAACTATTAAATAAAATCAATGTAAATAATCGTCCAGTTCTTTACTCCTTTCTGATGTCTATCTTCTTAATTAGCTATTCTCCTCTTTAATTCTAAAATCTTTTCTTTTGATAAACCAGTCGCTTCCTCTATTTCTTCTATATTTAAATTCATTTTTAACAAGTTCTTTGCTACATCTTCTCTAACTTCTTCCCTTAATTTTTCAGCGATAGTCATCAATTCTTCACTCCTTTCTGATGATATTTCTTTAGTTGCCTTTTCTAAATCATTAACACTCAAGTCTTCCTTAGCATTCATCACATACCGAACTATAACTTCAAAATACTCAATTCCTTTTTCTTTCTCTTCTAGTTCTTCTAATACTCTTAAAGCTTTTTTAAAACGCTCTATAAAGTCTTCTCTAAATACTCCTCTTAAAATCTCCAGGAAGACTCTCAGCTTAGCTCCACCCTTTATTTCATCGTCACTATACCTCGACAAATCATAAATTAAATATTGATAATCGGGTACATACTTATCTACTACTTCTGGTATATTTACTAATAAATCATTTAAGTTTAAAGCTCCATTCCATTCTCTTTGACCATGATAAATAACTAAGGGAATAATTATCGGCAAATTATCCTTCTTATCCTGTTTAAATTTTGATTCCCAGATCCTTAACATATATTTTAATAGCTGTAATGCTATTTTAGAAGAATGGTAACTTTTATGTTCGAATAAAAAGTATAGATAACCTTCCTTATCTTGAATCTCTACCTTATAAAGCAAGTCTGAAAATACT
>Ga0247721_100397_pt1 | contig 14282 bp, 10 predicted proteins | sample MSEWel2017_08_16_FD_189089 | JGI IMG/M metagenome (GOLD analysis project Ga0247721, IMG submission 189089) | Subsurface sediment microbial communities from gas well in West Virginia, United States - MSEEL Well Study Marcellus 3H_2017_08_16 | ecosystem: Environmental > Terrestrial > Deep...
ATTTAGATTAGGAGCCGCTAGAATTTTCTCCATTAGATTACTGGAGTCTGCCTTTTCACCGTTTCTTACATTCGGCAACGCCGCAGAAACACTCTGCACTCTCTCATTACTTCCAGCTTCCAGCCTTCTCTCCTGAGAGCAGCCTTCATATGAAGTTGTCTGCTTTCTATGTGTTTCCGTCGAGTTGTTCAAATCTAAGAAACCTCCTAATGTTTCATCCTTCAATTGATGTATATATCACCAATCTACTATGACTTCTGCTGCATTCTGACAGTTCAGCTCTTACATTACTGCAGAGTTTATTGCTTAGAAATTCATCACCACAATTTACTGTCAGACCTTCCCTGGTTAAAAATATTTACTTTCACTTCATATATCTGCTGTATTTACACTTCCTGTCTCGAATAGTTTTGGGCTTTGATTTGAATTGCAACCTCACCCACAAGAATATGCCTTCTATACAGTTCGTATTCCTCAGACCGAAGCTTTGCCTCCAACTTCCTTCAGATTCCACCTCGCGATGGACACCCTTGTCTTCAGCTAGTGGTTGGCACTATTAACCCCCACGTCAGACTTGCACTGATTAGCAAATATTCATGCCAGGCAAACAATCTTAAAAGACCTGCCATAAGGCAGATCTTTTGCGAATCTTATCTACTTAACTCTGTCAATTATTTGTTTTTGGACATCTTAACTATACTGTTTTTTTATTTTTTTCCTGTTGCAGTTCTTTATAGATAGGAAGATAAATAGACTGATCTCTGACTACACAGCCAGCCTTCTTTTTATTGGCCTTTAATTCTGCACACTTACTGCAACTGATGCAGACCTTAGAATTATCCATTTTACCCTTTTTTAAAATATCATTTGCAAAATTTGGGTAAGCAAATGCCTGACGACCAAAACCAGCTAAATCTGTCCAATCTTCTTTTATCATACCTGCGGCTGCAAAGATACCAAATTGCCTTAGCCAGCTGAAACCAGTACCAACCACTAATGTATCACTTAATTGTTCTTTAGTAAATTTAGTTAATTCAAGTAACCTTTTCACTCCAATTAGTGGATGCTCTGAAGGAATATATTCGCCATTGTCATAGGGGCGATTAACATGTGGTTTTAAATAGGGGGTGCTTGCAGTAACATTAATTATCTGAACACCAATTTTCTCTAACTCTTTAATTAATTTAGCTGTTTCTTTTAAATCAGGCTCACCATCCTGATCTGTTGCCCACCCCCCTGGAATAGCATCATAAATATTTAATCGTACTGTGATATCAATATCAACATTATCTCTAATTTTTTGAATTGTTTCCTTGAGAAAACGTGTTCTGTTTTCATAACTTCCACCATATTTACCTTCCCGATCATATGCTGCAAGCAAAGAAGATAATAAGTAACGATGACAGCTTTTAATATCTACAGCATCAAAACCGGCTTTAACCGCTAATTTTGCTGCATTTAAATAATCAAGCTGCAGTTGATCAAGCTCAGAATCAGTAATTATATGGAAATCGTTTTCTAATATTGAAATTGAATCAAGATTTTTATCTCGAAAAGCTATAATATTATTTTCTCCAAAACGACCGGAGTGAGTCAGCTGAGCAACTAAATATGGATCAGTATTTGATTCATTATTAATTAAAGCAATAAGCTTTTTAAATTCATTCAAATTTTCTTTTTTTAAATAAAGCTGACTTTTATTTGCTCTGCCAGCATCATCAACTGCAATTGCTTCCATCCAAATCAAACCTGCACCACCACTGGCAAATCTTTTATATCTTCTTCTGGTTAAATAGGAAGGGGTCCCATCTTTATTGGCATCTGCACCTTCCATTGGATGAATTGCTATCCTATTTGGAATAATTGACTCTCCTATTTTTATCTCTTTTTTTAATATTTCTGTGTTCTCTTCCAAGGGCAGTTCAAAATCAATCTTAGACAACTCTGTCTGCAGCTCTGTTAGAGAACTATAATTAAATTTTTTTGCTTTCATTTAATCAAATCCCTTCCTAATTAAACGGATTAAAACCAGGATAGTTCTCTACATTAACCCATTTTGTTTTAACTGCCCATTCAATATCTAAATCAGATAATAATTTTCTCTCCGTAAAAGCTTGATCAATCATTTTATCGATTCCAGGTAATACTGTCTGATATTCACCATCATCATTGATAAATTCTTCAACTAACTCCTGAGGAATACCTTTAATTTTTTGAGCAGAATCATAGGCACCATTAATTGCTACTACAAAATTTCTTGTGTTTTCTGGTGTACAGTATAACTCTTCAATTAATGAAAGATGCTTATCAGCTACAATCCTAAACACTTCTTTTTTAGGATCCAGACCTTCATTATCAAATTCAATAACTTCGCCATTATTAAGTTCAATTTTTGTTTCTTCATTCATCTTCCAGCTGATTTTGCCTTTAGTACCAACGATCTCCATTACCGGATCTCGCTTTTCTTCTGGAATATGAGTTACATAAAAATATATTTTAGTGCCTGTAGTTGTTTCCGCTTCCAGGCAGGAATTATCATCAGCCTCTATGTAGCTATGGCCTCTGTACAGTTCAGCTCTTACTCTTTTTAACTGGGCAGAACTGTGCATACTCTGTCCTGCTATAAAGATCATGTTATTTAAATAATGGGCAAAGGCATTATGCATAGGTCCATCTAAAACTAATTGACCCATGGCTATACTTTTACCAGCCCAGTCATTGCGGTCATAATATGATTTAAATCGCGGCCAGAATCCTTTCGCTGCTATCTCTTTAATCTCCCCCAGCTTACCATCTAAAATAAACTGCTTAATTTTTCTAATAGTATGAGAGTGGATATACTGAAAACCAATAGAACAAAATCTTCCTGTTTCTTTTTCTGTTTTAATCATTGCATCAATTTCCTGAACAGTTGGTGCAGGCGGCTTTTCTAATAAAATATTATAACCTGCTTTCATACCTTTTATTGCCATCTCAGCATGGGTTGGAATTGAAACTGGTAAGCCAATTACATCTACACAGGCCTTTCCCTCTTTTAATAAATTTTCGTAAGAACTATAAATTGCAATTCCCCTATGCCTTAATTCTCTAACTTTTTTAGCATTATTTATCTGATTATTTATTACTACAGCTGTCAGTTTGATTTTACCTTCAGACTCTAATTCTTCAATTATACTCAAATAACTACCAGCATAATTATTTACCCCAACAACTGCAAAACCAATTTGCCTCATAATATTATCCTCCTCTATTTAATTTTAACTAGCCGTCTATTTTTTTAACTCATTATATAATTTCTTTAGATGCCCTTTGACTGCTCCAGTTAAAGGTGGACAGCCGGGTTCAAATATTCCATTATCATCATATTTTTTTGCACAATTTCCATACAATAAATTTAATTCACTTTTAAATTCTCCATTATAGCTTTGTCCTGTTATTATGTTTATTTCTTTTAATAACTCAGGATTTTCAATAATGTTTTCTTCATAAAAAGCAAAAATTCCATTAATTAGTGCTCTTTTACAACTAATACAAGCTTCATTAGAATATATATTTAATAAATCATCATATTTTTCCCCATATTCACTGCTTTTAGGCAAAATAAAGTTTTTTCTATCTATTTCTCCAATCACTTTTATATTTTCTAAATTCATTTCTCCTAACCCTGCATTAGAGGCCAGTACAATCGTATCAATATCTGTAGATTCATAACCAATAATATCAGCTGCAACCGAATCAATTGAAACAGGATCAGTAGATCCCATAATGAAATTACTATTTAATGCTTTTCCCGCTGTTGCCGGAAAACTCCCCTGTAATGAATATATAGCATCTGTTATTATTAAGTCAGATTTTATCAGTCTATTTAAATCTACAATTGCTTCATCAAGACCTGCAAGATGAATTAGCCTAGTTGTTTTACGTGGCAAAAAGCCCATTGAATTTTTAAGTGCATTTGACATTTTTGTTAAAACATGAGTTCTTAAACCGGGCATATTTATAATGAAATCAGCATTATCAATTACTTTAGGAATAGGTAATGGAAAATTTATCACATAATTATCAGCTAATGGATCCTTTAAAATAAAATCAGTTTCGTCAAGATTTACTACATCCGCATATTTATTAATATTATCATAGCCATTTTCTTCAAAAACCTTATTTATGTTACCATTTCTTTCTCCAACAATTACTTTTGCTCCATAATTATAGAGAATTTTAACTAAAGAAAACACTAATGCAGGATGAGTAGTTCTTCCTGTTTTTGGTTTTTCATTTAAAAACATATTTGGTTTGATGAAGACATTGTCACCAGCAGATATGAATTTTTCTAAACCACCTAACTTTTTAATAATCTGATTAAGTGAACTTTCTATGGTATCTTCATTACATTTTTCAATTATTACTTTACTCATTTTTATTTATCCTTTCCTAAAAATAATACTTAATCACTATTTAATATATTCATTTATTTTTTGAGAGTATTGTATAATGGCAATATCAGCTTCTTCAATTTCTGGATGCCACATTTTTTCCCATTCTAATGAAAGATAACCATCATAATTTATCTCTTTTAGACCGGTTAATAATTTTTCTATTTTTAATTCTCCTGCTCCTAATAGAACATAATGATCTTCATTTTTATAAGTTAAATTTATCCAATCTTTTACATGAACATGATAAATATATTCTTCAAGAAAATTTAAAGTTTGATTGATGTTTTCACCAGCTCTAATTGAATGAGCAACATCCCACAAAATGCCACAATTTTCAATTGAAGATTTTTCAAATATTTTAATTAAATCTTCTCCTTTGCTTAGAACATCATGGGTTTCTAATAAAACCTTGACCTCTTTTTCTTTTGCATAACTATCAACTTCCTCAAATGCTTCTCTAATCCAGTTAATTAATTGTTCTACTGTATAAGGAGAATCTGCTTCAGAACCAAAGGTCCTTACATATTTAGCTCCAAGATCAGAGGCTAAATCTATCATTTCTTTTAAGTTATTGATATTTTCTTTGCGAATCTTTGAATTTTCATTGTTGAACCTTGTATATGCGGTAATACAGGGTATTTCCAAATTATTTTCTTTAAACTTATTTTTAATTTCTTTACGTTTTTGTTTGTTATAATTTACACTAATATGTGGTTCTTTCCCTCTTAATTCAACCCCATCGTAAGAATTATCAACTGCAAACTTAATAATTTTATCTAAATTCCAATCTGGACATGCAAGTGTACTAAAAGAAATTTTCATATCAACTCTCCTCGTATAATATACTTAGTATCTCTGTAATTTTACCACTGTAAAAATTCAAATTATAATTAAAACTTATATCGTGAAGTCAATCCAGGTAAAGTTACATTTATTTCTTCTTCTCCCCAGTTAATAATGAATTGATTTCCATCATTATTACATCGAACATTTAATTTGCTTTTATTTTTTTTAAAACCTGCCTCTACTTTAAAAATCATTGGTACTAGTGGTCTTACTTTATTATCAGAACTCCATAAAGGATAGAAACCTGGATCTCCATTATAAATATTTACTCCAGTATCTTTCTTAATTAAATTACCTTTTGGACCCCACAATTTTTCAAGAATAGTATATGTATCTCCACCATGTGTTGTCGCAATGCCTGAAAATTTTATCCATAATGGTTTGGCAGCATTATGATAAATAATATATACTTCTCCCTCATCAAATAATAAATGATGAGTAGTCATAAAACATCTATATTCATTTTTCAGTTCAATATCCCAACTACTTATAGAGTGTTTTTTGCCGAGTACTAATTTCCTGGGATCTTTTCGATATAACCAGTTTTTTTTGTCCTCAGAAATTCCACTCTGATTAGGATGATCGTCATTTCCATCTCCGACTAAAAAGATTCCTAATTGAGTTGAATATGAATGCTGATAATATTTAATAGCTCTCTGCCATCTATCACCATCGAATGCATTATTAAGATTATAAAGTCTTACTCCTTTTTTAGGAGATTTCTTTATAACACTTCCATAATTTAAAGTTGTTATACCCTCAGCAATATCTCTTTCTTCTTTTTCCCAAAAAGAATGTTCATCATCTAATATCAAAGTTGAAAACCCATGTGAAGCAAAATATTGAGCACCATAGTCTAGATAACTTTCCTTTAATTTTTTATTTTCACCAAAATATCCTGGTGCAAGCAATTTGTCATCAGTCAAACAATTATTTTCAAAAAATAATTTTAATGTGCGATTAACTATCCCTTTAGCAAGTCCTAAATCTTTTGTCCACATATCATTAGCAATCATCCAACCAATTGGAGAAATATTGACAAATCTGTAGGATAAAGATCTTCCCTGTGGTAAAGCATATCCATTACTATCAAAAAGTAAAGGAAAATTTTCTAAATACTGCTTTGTAATCTCTCTAATTTCTTCTCCAAATTTATCTCTGATTTTATCATCAAAATAATATAACATTTGCAGATAAAGATGAAAACCATGATTATTATACCAATCAAAACTTTTATTTGCCCCATCTATAAACCAGCCGTCTCCTCGATACCAATTAAGACTTCTCTCAAACATCTCTTCCAGTTTAGGTCGATTAGAATCTATATTACATTCTTCAATTATTTTAAGTGGCATCATATGAAAAAAATAATGATTATTGTCATAGGAATCATTTCTAGCCGATTTATCTAAAAAAATCGCAACATTCTCTTTTTCTTTTTCTGTTAAAGGTTCCCAGAAATATTCCCTTGCCAATAATATCGAAAAAGCTATCTGAGACCCGATAGGAGAGTAATCACCTAAACTATCCCAGTACCCTTCAGATTTAGGATCTGTTATATATTTTAAACCAGTTAACCATTTTTCAATATAATTTACACCATCAATCTCAGCTGTTTTTGTAGCCTGTGCATAAAAAGCAGCTGCAACCATAGATCTTTCAAATGCTTCTCCAGGACAACAGGTATATCTATATTTTATTTCCTGATCTTGAAAAGGTAGTTGTGGCATTCCATTTTCATCCATATGTTTTATCATACCTAAAATAATTTGTTTATTATACTCTAATATATTTCTGCGATTTAATCCTGTTCGTTTTAAGTTATAACTCATGTTTTAGCTCCTTTAATTTTAATTGAAACAGTATCAGTATAATTTGATGAAACAGAAATAATCGATAAATAACCAGGGTCAACCCAAATACCTGCCTTACCCGTTGCCAACTGCACATAATTAGAACCATTGACTGTACCTAAATTATCTAAGATTCTTCCATCTCCTGCATATTTGAATTTAACAAAAAAATCAGCGTCGGCACAAAAAATATCATTTTCATCATATGCTTTTACTTCAATAAATTTTAATTTATTATCTGTTTTTTTGTCGGTTATTTTTAATTTTACTGCATTGCCCCAATTGTTAATCTGATAAAATAACTCAATTTCGTCTATAACTTTTTCATTATTTTTATTAGCAACTACTTTTAATTTGTTTTGCCCCGGAATAAAATTAACTTCCCATCTTAAACCAGCAGCTGGAAAATTAGAAGAGTCTCTATATTTAACACCACAAGATTTACCATTTAAAAATAATTCTGCTTCATTACAATTAGAATATACCTTAACTAACTTTTTTTCTGCAATATTTCCCCAGCGGACACCTGAATTATGTCCATATATGTGAGCCATTGGTTTTGTTGTCCAATATGATTGAAAAACATAATAAGCTTCTTTTTTCTTTAAATTACGTTCTACAACTCCTTTTAAATTCATATATGGAATTGGATTGTTAGGTCGAACTGGGGTAGAAAAATCCTTAAATGGCCATTGAGCAGTTCCTGTGAGCCAATCCATAGATTCCTGTTCTTTTAAATGCCAATCTATTAAGTCACAGAAATAATCTTCTGACCAGTCACCATCTTTTGAAACTCTTGCTTTACCACCTTTTAAGAAAAAATCTCCATCTTCTTCAGCGGTTTTTCTATTTTCAATTTCTTCAAATCCAGTATATACTTTTTCTACATGTCGTCCGGCTAAATTGTCAGCTCCCCATTCTACATGTATAAATTTATCAACTTTATTAAATTCATCTTTAGTAGCCTGTTTATAATCTTTATAAATGCCACCATACCAACCTGCCCATATAGAAGGTGAATATAAATCTACTATATCCTTACAAAAATCACATCTCCTTATAGCAGTAACTCTATCTGGATCTAAATTATGAGAGATATCGTTAAGTTCACTCATAAACTCTCTGATTTTATCTTTGCTAAAGTAATCAAAATCAGCCTCCCAATCGTTTTCATTACCCAAACCCCAGATTATTATTGAAGGATGGTTATAATGCTGATTTATCATATTTTTTAACATTTGACGTGCCTGATTTTTATATTTTTCTCCACCAAGCCCACCCCGACACCATGGTATTTCTTCCCAAACTAAAATACCCAATTTATCACATAATTCTAAAACAAATTTTGACTGTTGATAATGAGCAAGCCTAATAAAATTAACTCCCATATCCTTTATCATTTTCAATTCTTCTTCTATTATATCATGAGTCATTGCCGCACCAACGCCAGCATGATCTTCATGTCGATGAGTTCCTTTTAATAATAATCTTTTACCATTCAATTTAAACGGTCCTTTTGTTAAAAATTCAAAAGAACGAATACCAAAATTTTTATTTATTTTACTATTCCCTAGTTCACTTATTATTTCAATTTGACAGCTATATAAATTTGGATTAGCTGGAGACCACAAATCTGGATTTGAAATTTCAAAATTAAAATTTTCTTTTTGTTTTTTAGAATCACTTGAAATCTTATCTTTAAAAACAATTTTATTGTTTTTGTTCAAGATTTCTATTTTAATTTCAATTTTTTCAAAAATGGATTCAGGATTATACAGATCAAAATCAACATCTATTTGGGCTACATTAGAATTAATAAGAGGATTAATCTTTAAATTTTTAATAGAAATGGCTGGTAGATAGACTAAATTGATGTTCCTATAAATACCCCCATAAAGATTGAAATCACTTGTATCAGAAGGGATCATTTCCAAATCTCTACTATTATCACAGCGAATTGCTAAAGGTATTTTAGTCTTATATTCTTTAAACATCTCACTATTTTTGAAATCATTAATTGAATCAGTTATATCAACTGTAAATTCATCATATCCTCCAGTATGAGATGAAATCTTTTTCTTAAATATGTATAATTCTGTTTTCTGACCTGCACCTTCAAAATTAAGTAATGTCCGCCCCTTAAAATAGGGATTATTAACTTTAATTTTATTTCTATACCAAGCAGGACCTTGATAATAAGTTTTGTCTGGATCTACTGCATCTTCTGCATTATAACAATGTGGCACTGTGACTTTTGACCATGGTACATTAAAATGATTTGAAAGTATATCTTCTCTCCAGACTTCCAAAATTCCACCTAATGTCCCTCTGAAAAATTCCCAATTATTCTCTAACCTATTTGTAATCATATAATCCCCTCATAAAATTAATAATTTTAATAAAAGTGAAGCCTTTTAAGGCTTCACTTTTATTATTTATTTATATTCTAATCTATTTAACATAGTCTTCTAAAGGACTCCAATCAGGAAACATAAAATCTTCAATACTTACATCATTTCCTTCATCACGAGCTTTTTGGATATTTCTTCCTAATTCTTCTGTCATCTTCTGATTCCATTCTGCAGCTGCTTCTTTATAGTTAACATCTCCAGAAAGAGCTGAAGCTATAATATCATTAAGACCTGGATTAACAGAAGGCCAGGTAACTGAACCAGCATTAACATTGTTATAAATTGGCTCTGGTGCAGTTACAACATAATCTTCAGCGATTTTTAAAATAGATTTTCTATAATCATCAGTAATATGTTTGTCATAATCAACTTTCATATTTGCAGGAAAAGCTAATTTTCTTTTTAATAATTCTGTCTGGAAATCAACGCCATGTAACCACTTATATACTTTCATTGTTTTTTCCATATCCTCAGTAAAAGCTGATACATGTACCTGGCCATGAGGAATATTCATAACTCTATAACCTTTTCTTCCATCATCTGGTACTGGTACTGGTGCAATATCAAAATTCAGATCAGGAAAGCCCATTCCAGCCCATACATTTTTCATCCATTCTCCATCAAAATAAAATGCAGCTTTATTTTGGGCAAAGATAGCTCTAGCTGTACCTTTATCCATAGAACTCCATCCTGGGGTAATACTTCCGTCATCTACAATACCCTGAAGTAAATTATAAACATTCATATGGTTCTCATTATCTGCTTTAAATTTACCATCTCGATAATCAAAACCTTCATATCCATATCTAGCGTCAGCAGATGCTACAGTACCTGTTGGGAAAAACCCGTTTGTTACTCGGTGTAATTCCTGTCCTGGTTTACCGCCCCAGACTATTCCATAATATTCTCCATTCCCAGCTTCTGTTATATGTTTTAAAGTTTCTCTGAATTCTGAATAAGTTTCTGGTATATCTGTTTCAGGATCTAAACCAGCTTTTTCAAAAACATCTATATTATAAAACATTAATCCATTTAACATTACTTTTGGATTATAATATGGTAATGAATACAATTCATCGTTATAATACATCTTACCTTCTACAAGTAATGATTCATCAAATTGACTTAAAAACTCATCATCGACATATTCATCAAAAGAAGCTAACCAGCCATTATTTACAAATCTTAGTGGATCTTGTTCAGGCTCAATCCAAAAAAGATCTGGTCCACTTTCACTTCTTAATGCCATAGGTAATGTCCTTCTATATTGATCTAATACTATTGTATTAAATTCTACATCAATATCAGGATTTTCTTTTTCAAATTCAGTTGCCATCTCATTGAAAAATTCTGTTTGCTCCTGGGACCAGTTCCAAATAGTAACTACTGTTGTTTCAGCATAAGCAGAAATTGAAAAAACTAAGACTAGGATTACTACAGAAAATAATGTTAATTTTTTTCTCATTATTATAACCTCCATTTTTTTAGTAAACATAAACTACATAACAAATACTGCATATCACCTCCTTAAAAATTTAAATTTATACCTCATAACTTCTAAAAATAAATCATTCATAAATATTATAAATCAAAAATAATATTTATCCTTTTACCGCTCCAGCTAATCCTTCAATAAAATAACTTTGGAAAACAAGGAACACAATCATCATTGGAATAATAGAAATTGAAGCTGCTGCTGCCATCCCTGTCCAATTAGTGGCATGTTCTCCTACAAAAGCATACATACCAACACCTAAAGTTCTTAATTCAGCTCTATCAAATGTAAAGACTAAAGGAATCAAAAATGCTTTCCAGGCATTTATAAAAGTTAGAATAGTAACTGTAGCAATAATTGGTTTTGAAAGCGGAAACATTATATAAAAGAATTGCTGTAAAAAGTTGCATCCATCAATCTTCCCAGCATCTTCCAGTTCACTAGGTAATCCCTGAAAAAAGCCTGAAAACAGAAGCACATTAACAACCAAACCTCCACTAGAGGCTAAGATCATACCAATTCTAGTATTAAGTAACCCTATACTTTTCATTAAATTAAAAATAGGAATTATAGTTGTAGCTTGAGGTACTACTAAAGTTGCTATCATAGCTGTCACAACCAATCTTTTCCCAGGAAAAGGAAATCTACCAATAACATAACCACTCGTAGAACCAAGAAAAATAGCTATAAATACTGTACCAGCTGCATAGATAATAGTATTTAAAAAATAGCTAGAAAAATTAGCTGAATTCCAGGCAGTTACAAAATTCTCTAAAATCACAGGATCTGGTATTAAGTCAATCCCTCCCTGCCACATCTGAGCGGAAGTTTTAAAAGCAGTAGAAAGAATCCAAACAAAAGGGAATAACCAAATAATAATAGTAGTAATTAAAAGTATATGTACTAGATACCTTATTTTATCATTTCTCATCTTTAATCCCTCACCCTTTTCACAATAAAAAATTGAATAATTCCGAAAGACATAACAATTAATCCAAAAAGTACTGCAGCTGCTGAAGCATAACCAATCTTAGCTATTGAAGTACCAAAAGCATGACCATAAATGAAAGTAGTTACAACTTCAGTCGAAAATGATGGTCCGCCACCTGTCATTGCAACAACAATATCAAAAACTTTCAGTGAGTTTACAATACCCAACAGTGTTACTATAATTATAATTGGTTTCAAAGCAGGAACAGTTATTTTAGAAAATGTTTGCCATCCATTAGCTCCATCTACCTCTGCAGCCTCATATAATTCACTAGGTATTCCTTGTAAACCAGCTAACCAGTAAATAATATACTGACCTGACATATGCCATACTTCAACGAAAATCACTGCCCATAGTGCAGTTGATGCTTTTCCTAAAAAGTCTATTGTACCTAGACCAACTGTATTTAATAAAGCATTAACTGGTCCATTCCATGGAGCTAACATAAATGTCATAACCACACCAATGATAGCAGTACTAGAAACAACTGGTAAAAAGAATAATGCTCTATAAAAATTTGACCCCTTCAACTTTGGATTGTTTAATACCCAGGCAATAAACAAAGATAAAGGTAGTTTAATTAAATTTTGCCAAAATACATATTTTAATGTATTTCCAAAAGCATTCCAAAAATATTTGTCATTTAAGATATCAATATAGTTTCTTAATCCAATCCAATAATTTGGCCATGCACTAAAACCATCCCATTGAAAAAACGAATAATAGACACTAGCTAGTATAGGCCATAAGATAAACATTCCATACACTATTAATGTTGGTAATAGGAATATATAAGACCATCTATATTTATAAATTGAATTTTTAAAATTATCAAATCTTTTATTTTCGTTAGTTTTTATCAAATTATAAAACTCCTTTCTTAGTCAAATCAATTTTTAAAAATTAAATTTTAGGCGGTAAACATCGTAATAGTTTTAAACCTTCATCAAATTTATTTTTAAATATCAATTTATTAACACCAGCAGGAAGAAAATAACTTTCTCCTCTATTTAATGTAGTCTTGTTTCCATTTAATATAACCTCACCTTTTCCTGATATTACGATAAATATAGAAAAGCGTTTTTCATTATTTTCAAAAATATAATTTTTCTTTATAAAATATTCTTCCATACTAAAACAATCAGTATCTTCATATGTTATAACATCATAAACGACATTATTTTTATTAAAATTTTTAACTTTTTTCTTTAATTTATTTTTACCTAAAATTTCATCTCTAGTATAGCCTTTATAATTGAAACAATTAAACATTTTATCAAAACCAATTCCTTGATGATATAATTCTTCAGGAGCCTCTTTGCCCTGAAATTTTACCTTTTCAACTCTCAATGTTAAATCTGTTGGTTCCTGTATTTCTAATAAAAAACACCCTGCTCCAATTGCGTGAGGAATTCCACCATCAATTAAATAAACATCACCAGGCTCAACATTAAATTTATGCATTGATTTTAACATTTCATCTACATTTTGTTCTATAAACATTTTTCTCCATTTATCTTCTGTAATCCCAGGCTTAAAACCCAACCAAATACATGATGAGTGATCTTTAATATTTCGTTTATTTAAAATATACCATGCTTCTGTTTTTCCATGAATTGAATTGAAATATTTTTTAGCATCTTTTTTACCTGGATGAACTTGTATTGATAAACGTTCGGCAGAATCCAAAAGTTTAACTAATAAAGCAGTATTAAGCCCAAATTTATCTATATGTTTTTGGCCTAAATAAAAATTTGGATCCTCTTTCAAAAGTTCTCGCAAACGAATATCTTCTCCATTGTTATTTATAAAACTTAAACCCTCATTGTTTTTATTTTCATTATAATTTCTAGCTATAATTGTTGATCCAATCCATTCTTCTGGTTTATTGCTATCAAAAATATTTCCTGAATTTTTAAAATCTTCTAAAAGTTTACCCCCTTTATAAGTTCTACTGACTCGATTTGTTTTAAACTTTAACATTATCCTCTCCTTTCATAAATCAAACAATTTCATAATATTATAATTCAAGCACTAAAATAATTATGGAAAATGTTTTCCTTTGACTACAAAATATTATGAATTTTGAAATTAATATTTATAATTACTGCTTTAATAATAATAAATAACTTAAATATTTAATTAATTTCATAATTATTATCTTATAGGAAAACAATTTCCATAAAGAGAATAAAAAAAGCAATAACTTTTATTCACTATCTATATTATAAATAATCGTCTGTTAATTGT
>Ga0247721_100400_pt1 | contig 14207 bp, 10 predicted proteins | sample MSEWel2017_08_16_FD_189089 | JGI IMG/M metagenome (GOLD analysis project Ga0247721, IMG submission 189089) | Subsurface sediment microbial communities from gas well in West Virginia, United States - MSEEL Well Study Marcellus 3H_2017_08_16 | ecosystem: Environmental > Terrestrial > Deep...
CCGGTGAAAATTTGATTGAATATCTGGAAGTATATATTGTGAATGTTGACATTGAGCAGCTGGGAATAATCAGTTTTATATCTTTGATTTTCATTATTGTTTTTATGCTGGCCCGCGTCGAAATGACGTTTAATAAGATCTGGAATGTTAAAGAACACCGCGACTTATTTAAGAGATTTGTTTCTTTTTGGACCTTTATCACTCTTGGTACTTTTACAATAACACTTCTTTTGACCTTAAGCCTCTTATTTGCGGAAAGATATCTTGGTTTATGGTTGAGTGGAGATCAAATTAGTGAGAGCAGTATTTTCAGCTATATTCTATTTTCTTTTAATTTTCTAATCTTTATCACAGCTTATTATTTTGTACCCAACACAGAAGTAAAACCTGCAGCTGCACTTTTTGCCGGTCTGTTTAGTGGAGTGCTGTTTATTTTTTCTAAAAATATTTACAGTATCTATACAGCCAATATAATTACTTACAATCAGATTTATGGACCATTATCAATCATTCCAATCTTTTTGCTCTGGCTCTATTTAATCTGGTTAATTGCTCTTTTAGGGGCAGTGATTTCTTATGTTTTCCAGCACCGCTCAAGCCTTAAATATATGCTCAACCGAAAAAAGATTAATCAGGGTTTAAGAGATTTAATCCCAACTGCTATTTTGTTAGCGCTTTACAAAAATTTTAAAGCCGAAAATAAGCACCCTCTTTCCTTTGCAGAGCTAATTGAAAAAATTAATCTTCCAGCTGAAGATATAGAAGCTGAACTGGAAAACTTAAAAGAAAAAAATATCATTGCCGAAACTGAAGATAGTAAATATCTGCCGCTCGATGAAGCCAGTAAAGTATCTATCTGGGAAAGTTATCAAACTAATTTTCTTGATGAAAAATTTGAAATCGAAAATATTTTTAAAGATGAGGAAATGCAGTCTCTTTACAAAAAGATTAAAGAACTGGAAAAGAGCAGTTTTGAAAGCATGAAATTTGTCGATTTTTTGAATTAATTCTGCGGAACGCTTTAAATTTAGTCTAATTTATGCTACAATTAATGATTGTGTCAGGCATTATGCATTGAGGAGGAATTTAAATGGTTAAAAAAGCTAATAATGAAAATAATGATAACCAGAATGACAGTACTGAAGAAGAAGAAAATGATCTTGATCTTTCCATACCTGATGGAGCCGGTATTGATGATTCCGTACGTGTTTATTTAAAAGAAATGGGAAAAGTTGATCTGCTTGACAAAGAAGAAGAAGTTGAACTTGCAAAAAGAATTGAACAGGGTGATCAGGAAGCGCGCGAAAAACTGACTGAAGCCAACTTAAGACTTGTTGTCAGTATTGCCAAAAAATATATAGGACAGGGTATGTCATTTCTGGATTTAATTCAGGAAGGTAATAAAGGTTTAATGAAAGCAGTGGAAAAATTTGATTACACCAAGGGGTACAAATTCAGTACCTATGCTACCTGGTGGATCAGACAGTCTATTACCAGAGCTCTTGCTGACCAGGCAAGAACAATTAGGATTCCAGTGCATATGGTAGAGACTATGAACAAATTAAGAAGAATTGAAAAAAGACTTAAAAAAGATTTAGAAAGAGAACCCACTTTAGAGGAAATCGGTGAAGAAATGAATATGGAGCCAGAAAAGGTCTTAGAAATTCAAAAACTGGCTATGAATCAGCAGCCAACTTCTTTAGATACTCCTATTGGTGAGGAAAAAGACAGCCATTTAAAGGACTTTATTGAAGATCAGGATGCACCAGCACCTGAAATGCTTGCCTCTTCTGAACTTTTAAAGGATCAGCTGGAAACAGTACTCGATACTTTAACAGACAGAGAAAAAAGAATTATTAAATTAAGATTTGGGCTCGAAGACGGACGCCAGAGAACTCTAAAAGAAGTCGGAAGTCAGTTTGGAGTTACCAGAGAAAGAATCAGACAGATCCAGGCAAAAGCTTTAAGAAAACTAAGACATCCCACCAGAAGTAAAGAATTAAGGGGATATTTAAATAATTAAATTGAGCATATGAGGCATAAATAATTAAAGGCTGAGCCACTCTCAAACGGGAGTAGTTCAGCCTCTTTTTTTATTTCATTATTTTCTTTTCAAAATAGGAATTAAGCAGATCATAGAGAAAATCAATGTTCTGCTCCTCTTTTTCAAAATTCTGGTGCAGCAGCGGAATATTTGTCTGCAGCACGGCAAAAAGTCGGTACAAATCCTGATTATCCTTTTCTAATTTGATTTCAAACTCTTTCTCTAAAATCATAATAAAAAGTTCGTATATTTGATTTATTACCACTCTTGGAAATCTGATTCTTTTAAATTTTTCTTTCTGCTCTGCCTCATCCATTTCAAGATCATTGATAATATATCGATAAAGCTCTCTCACAATTGATTTTTTCTTCTTCATTTCAGAATAAAGTACTTCTATATAGTTTTTTAAATAATCTGCTTCATTTTTTTTGCAGTTCATTTTTAAAATCTGATATGTTTCTTTCCAGCTTTCCTCAAAAACTCCAATATATAATTTCCATTTATTTGGATAATAGTTGTAGAGAGTCCCGACGGCTATTCCGACTTCTGAGGCAATTTTTCGCATACTAACATTCTGATAGGGATTTTCTTTAAACAATTTTAAAGAAATTTTTGCGATCTCTTCTTCCAGATTTTCAATTATTTTAGGCATATTATACTCCTTTAACTAAAATATTACAAAATACAGTGATAAATAATTTAAGCACTCTCTTTATTATATTCTAGATTAGGATTTTGGATTCCTGCCTCTCCTTCCAGTTCCTTAATTTCTTTATAAACAAAGGTAAATAATATCACTGTCAGCAGAAAGGTAAGTCCATCAGCAACCGGTTGAGCCATAAATAAACCCTGGATTCCAAATGACCTGGAAAGCAGGATGATTGCCGGAATAAAGAAAAACCCCTGTCTGGAAAGTGATAAAATAGTTGCCGGCACCCCGTGTCCTAATGCCTGGAATAAGGTATTGATTGTAATCGCAAAACCGAGCAGTGGTAAAACCAGTGCATAAAGTTTTAAACCAGTCGAAGCTATTTGAATTACTTCCGGGTCCTGACTGAAAAAGCTGATTACCTGTTGATTAAAGAAGAAAAATACCACAAATAAAGCAATCCCAAAAAATGTTGTCCTTTTGATTGTTACCTTAATTGAATCCTTAAGCCTCTCAATCTGACGGGCACCAAAATTAAATCCAGCAACCGGCTGAAAGCCCTGAGTAAAACCGGCAATTACAAAAAAGCCAAAGGAAAATACCCGGTTAATTATTCCAACTGAGGCCACTACCGAAGCACCATAAACTGCTGCCATATTGTTTAAAACTGTCATCGCTACACTGCTTAAAAGCTGTCTGATTAGCGTTGGTACACCTATTTTCATAATTTCAGTATATATTGAAAGTGAAGGGCTAAATTCTCTAAGTTTAAAATCAAGTACACTCTTATCTGATTTATAGAAAGTGATCAGCATTACTGTAGAAAAAGCCTGAGCAATTACAGTTGCTGTTGAAGCACCGGCAATTCCCATTTCAAAAGTAAAGATTAAAATAGGATCTAAGATGATATTTAAAATAGCACCTGTACTTAAAGCAATCATACTCATTTTAGCACTGCCCTCTGCTCTAACCATATTATTCATATTCATGTTACTCATTGTAAAAATAGATCCTAAAATTATAATTGCGGTATAATTAATCGCATAAGGCATAATCACATCTGTCGCCCCAAATAACCTGAGTAAGGGTCTGAGATAATAGAGTCCGCCAGCAGCCATTATAATTCCCAAAATAAAAGTTGTGATAATTGAAGTTGTGGAAACTCGATTGGCCATTTCTTTATTATTTTCTCCCAGCAGCCTGGAAATAAAAGAAGCCGAACCAATACCAAAAGTTAAACCAATTGCCGAAATTACCATAAATAAAGGAAAAGCAATAGTTACCGCTCCAATTGCTTCAGTTCCTATTCTCCCCACAAAAATTGTATCAACAATATTGTAAATAGCAGTTACCAGCATCCCAATTATTGCCGGAATAGACATCTCAGTCAATAATTTAGGAATCGGCATCTCTGCCAGTTTTCTTGTCTTTTCATCTTTATACATTTTTCTACCTCCATTTTTATATGAATTATGTTCATTAAACCATAAAAAAACTTTATGAATTATGTTCACTATAATAAATTATAATGAATGTTGTTCATAAAGTCAAGGTATTTTTAAATTGTTTTATTTATAATTAATAAATATTAAGAATTAATCTTTTCCTGAATAAATTTTTTACCGATGTTTGAGCTAAAAAATATGATGTTAAAACTTAAAAATACAGCAGCACCAATAAAAATAACATATTTTACATCAATCAGTTTGATTGTAAAGGAAGAAATCAAAAGCGAAATCGGTACAATTATTTTAATAATGCTCATTTTAACACTCAAAACTCTGCCCAGTATCTTTTGAGGTACAATTTTTTGAATAATCACATTTGCCGGTACATCTATCCAGGCAACTGAAATCCCACTCAAAAACATCAGCAGACTGTAATAAGCTAAAATGAAATTTGAAGCTGGAGTATTCTGGAATATAAAAATAGGTAAGGCAAATGCTGCTGCCCCCACTGCAGAAATAAATGTAATATTTTTTATTAAAATATTATAGCTGATTTTATTCATAATCTTTTCAGTTAATAAAGCGCCAGTTATCATTCCAACTGGAAAGGCTGCCTGTATAATTCCATATTTACCCGGATCAATTTCCCAAATTGTATTTAATAAATAAGGCAGTGGCACAATTAAAGTGAAATTGAAAAAGAAATTTAAGGCAGCAAAGATATAGACCAGAGCCTTTAAACTTTTTGAACTGAAAATATAATTAAAACCTTCTTTTAATCTAAAAATGAATGTGTCTAATTCTTTACTGCTCCCTCTTTCCTCTGCTGGCTGCTGATTATACCGATAATCGATAAAATACTCTATCAGTGCCGAAATCAAAAAGGAAATAGCATTAATTAAGATAAAGCCTTCCAGATTAATAAAACCATAAATCACTCCCCCCATTAGTGGGCCTAAAATGTGGGATAAAGATTCGATTACCCTGGCCTGAGAATTAATTTTAACCAGAGCAGATTTCCTGACCAGTGCTGGTTTGGCTGATTCTAGAGCAATATCAAAAAACACTGTTAAGCTTGTCATCACAAAGGTGCTGAAATATAGAATATAAACATTAAAGGTAAAATTAGTTATAAAAAGATAGATAAGAAAAAGAAAGACACCATTAATCAGATCAGCACCAACCACCAGAATCTTTTTGTTGAACTTATCGGCTATTACACCGGCAATTGGATTAAATAAGACAACAGGTAAAGTATATAAAGCAAGGTTAAGGGCAAAGGACAGTGCAGAAGATGTTGTTCTCAATAGATAAAGTCCAACCACAAAAGCATAGATTGCAGATCCAAATAAAGAAATAGTTTTACCTGATAAAAATAAGAGCAGATTTAAATTTTCTCTTCGATCACTTTTATGCTCTAATTTATTTTCGATTCTTTTATCCTGATAATTTAACATTTTAATTACCTCCTCTTCTTTCTAATTTAATTATAAAGAGTGGAGGTAAGACTACTGCAAGAGGCTCAAAAAAATTTTTTAACCTTATTTTTTAAAAAACTGGAGTTAACTCTACTTTTATTTTCTGGCCTGCAGCTGATAAGAATAGATTTGATCACCAATTTGTGCAAACTCTTCGTATTTACCAAAAGAACTTTCAATTTTTTTGAGTTCTGACTTATCTTCTTCTAATAACTCAAAACCCATTTCCTGTAGTTTTAATCTGATATTTGAATAGATAAAGTAGTCACGATATTTTCTGGCAACTATGTTCTTTTCTCCAAATTTATGATAGATTATAAAAACTGCAGTTAAAATAAAATGCTCTTTAAAATATTTAAGCAGCAGCTCCGGTAAAAAGCCCTGATTATGAAAAGAAAAATTAGAAATTCCAGAAAAATCAACTAAGTAATCAAGTGACTTTTCTTTAAGAGGTAGGGTAGGTAGTTCTGCAGTTAGAAAGATAATTTCAGGTCCGGTAGGTGATAATTCAAGTAATGACTTGAGATATCTATTAAGTTCAGGATTAAGTTCTACACAAATATAAGTGATATCTGAGGAAAGCTGATCATAAATATTTCTTAATAAAAGTCCGTAACCAGAACCGGGTTCTAAAATCACCTTATTCTTTAAATTACTAAAATTAATTTTATTTTTCAACCACTCAAGACTCTGATAGGAATGATCCATAAATTCAGAATCAGTCTGCTTAATATAGTCGGTTACATGAAAAAGAGGATCGCATTCAAACACCTCCGCCTGACTTTCCTGATTGTAAATTTCCTTTGTATAGAGGATTCCGTCTTTAATTAAAATCTTTTCTCCACAGCTGCAGTTGAGGTTTCCCTGATGAATTCTATTATTTTCAATTTTTTCTGCAGATAAGCTTAAGTTTGAGCCGCAGACCGGACAGGCAAAGAGATTTAAAAGATTTAAATTTAAGCTGAGGTCATTCTGCTTTTTATTACTTTCTTCTTTTAGTTTTTTTAGATGGCTTTTTAAACCATCTTTGGCCTTTTTCAGCTCGGTTATTCTCTTATTTAAGCTTTTTAATTTATTTTGATAAAGATTTTGATAGTAGCTGTTCCGCTGGTAGTTGCTCAGTCTGCCTATTCTTTTAAAATTTAAGATTTCTTTTACTTCATCCAGGGAAAACTCCATTTCTTTTAGTTTTAAGATCTCTTCCATATCATTCTGGTCTTCATGATCAAATTCGTAATGTCCTCCCACTTTCTGGGGGTTAATCAGTTTCAATTTCATGTAATAACGAATGGTATCATAGCTTAAATTAAATTTATTTGAAAATTCTCTAATTTTCATTTAAACTCATCCCTTTATCTTTTATTTTAAGACCAACTAATAATTTTCCCCTTGATTTAACTTAAAAAAGCTTAAGCTGCTGCAGATATTTACAGCAGCCTGAACTTTAAGTTATATAATTTTATTTTGCTGCCAGTGATCCCATTGGATCCCATGGTTTTAAGACAACTGGATCTTTTTGATATGATTTCAGATCAGCTTCAGTTAAATATTTCTTATTAATAACTACCTCGTAATTAAATTCCTTAAACCAGTCATTACTCATAATGAAAAATCCATCTTCACCAACTTTTTCTCCCCAGCTGTTCTGAACCTTCCAGCTTAAAGGCTCTTCGTCTTTTAAGTTGACACCGGTAAAGGCCATAGCATGAGTTAAAATACTTTCACCATACTGCAGGCGCTGCCCCTTATCCAGAGAAAATTTTGTATCCAGCACATCGCCATAGTTAAATAATTCAGTATCCATAATTCCTAGCTCGCGATCAGACCACTGACCAACATCACAGCCAAACCAGACAGGTTCACCATCTTTTAGCTGCTCTTTTGTATAAGCAATCAGCTTCTCAATCGGCAGATTTAAGTAATGAATCTGCTGTCCTTCTTTGACATTACCTAAAAATTCAACTGTATAGGTTTGATCAAAAGGTTTATCATCAGTTGGAGCATTGATAATACTTACATAATCTGTCATCTTAACTTTAGAATATTTATTATAAAATTCCTGAGCTGTTAGCTCACTATCCCGATAAAACTCTCCATCTTTATTTCGGTATTCAAAATCAAATTTCTGAGGCGGCTCACCAAGAAAATAAGCAAGAATTGAATAAATTTCAGCCAGCATATCTTCTTTCTCTTCTCTTAAACTTTCTTTATCTGCTCCCAGTTTAAAATCTTCCCGTAAAGTTTGGGCCAGATCTCTTAATTTTAAACTTAAAATCTTATTCATATAGCGGGAATTGCTGCTGTGATAGCTCTCGGGCATCACATATTTAGGTACAATCCCGTACTTCTCAATTAGAGCAGTAAACATATCCCACTGACCACCGTCATTTGTCGGCTCATTTAAAAGCCACATTACCCGACGGCTGTCTAAGTCCAGTTCAACTGTGGAAATAATATTTTCCAGAAAATAATTTGCTTTTTCCAGCTTATCCCAGAACATCGTGTAGGCCTGAGAGAGCTCAAAATCGTGATCTTTGATCTCTAAATCTTTCGAAATACTGTAGCGGATATTATTTAAAGCAGCAAACATCCAGCAGCGGCCGCTTTTTTCCTGGTTGGTCACCTTGCCTACATCAATCTCTTCCGAAAAATCATAGTGCATCTTTTTGACCGACTCATTATTTAAGGCAGTATCATTGATTCCATTTTTAATAACTGCATTGGCAATGATCTCACTATTTTCTCTGGCCTTAAACTTCTTTTTGAATTTGTTCAACTTGGGCTGATCGATTATCTGTCTGTTCATTTTGTAAATCCTCCCTTTTTAATCTAAAACTTAATATTTATAGTAAAAGCTTAATTTTATCTTAAATATTTATATTTTTATCGTCAGACTGTTACCTAATTGTACACTTTTCTTCATTTTTAAGCGACTTGTAGGCAGGACGAATAATTTTGTGGTCACTAACCAGCTGCTCAATTCTATGAGCACACCAGCTGGCAACTCTGGCTGTAGCAAATAATGGGGTAAATAACTCTTCCGGAATATTTAACAGCTGATAGACAAAACCGGAATATAAATCCACATTAGCACAGATTTCTACATCCTCTCCCCGTTCTTCTTTAAATATTTCTTTGGTCAGACTTTCAATATTATCATAGAGCTCAAATTCTTGTAGTCTGTCCTTGGCTGCTGCCAGCTCCTTTGATTTTTTCTTTAAGATTACAGCCCGGGGATCACTTTTTGTATAAACAGCATGGCCCATTCCATAAATTAGACCTTTTTGATCAAAGACTTCCCCTTTTAAAATTTGCTTTAGATATTTCTTCAGCTCTGCTCTATCAGAATAGTCAGCAAGGTTTTCTTTGATATCATCGACCATTGCTTTAACTCTTAAATTAGCTCCCCCGTGCTTGGGACCCTTAAGACTTCCAACAGCTGCTCCTACGGCAGAATAAGTATCTGTCCCACTGGATGAAACCACATGGGTTGTAAAGGCCGAGTTATTACCTCCACCATGTTCAGCGTGCAGGATCAGTAATAAATCAAGAGTATCTTTTTCCAACTGAGTATAATCATTATTGGCTCTGATCATATGTAAAATATTTGCCGCTGTCCCCAGGCCTTCTTTCGGGTTATGAAGATAAAGGCTCTGATCGTCAAAATAATGAGCCTTAGCCTGAAAACCATAAGAAATAATGGTAGGAAATCTGGCAATTAATTTTAAACTCTGAACTAAAATCCGGTCAATATCAAGTGAATCCGGTTTTTCATCATAAGAGTAAAGCACCAAAATTGCCCGCTGCAGCTTATTCATTACATCCCGGCTTGGACTTTTCAAAATTGTATTTTCAGTAAAATGAGGCGGGAGTTTTCTAAAACCATCTAAAATTGCATTAAATTTTCTTAACTCTTCTTCTCCCGGCAGCGCCCCGAATAATAAGAGGTAAACAATACTTTCAAAACCAAATTCACCAGTATTTTTTACCAGCTCATCAATTTCTATATCTCTATAGAATAATTTACCTTCAATTGGAGTTTTAACTCCATCACAGTAGGTATAACCATGCACAGAACCAATCTTAGTAAAACCAACTACTACACCAGTACCATCAGAATTTCTCAAACCCTGCTTAATATCGTACTGTCTGTAATATTCTTTATCAATTTTATTAACCTGTTCTACCTTTTGGGCTCTATCTTCAAGCCAGTTATCCTTTAAATCCTTAATCAACCAATCTTTTGTTTCCACATTCTCACTCCTCAATTCTCTGCTCAAATAGTTAATAATATTAAAAAAATAAATTAAATTTTAGTTCTTATATTATTATAACAAAATATTGAGCATTTATACAATTGATTTAATCTTCAGAAAAATCAGGTGATAGAATTCCCCAGTTTTATTACTGCATTTAAAAATTCAATAAAAATTTCTGAAGGCTGGTTTAAAGCCCCTGGTGGAAATGAATTGCTGCCAACAGTTTTAATTGTCTTATTTTGATGAACAATATATAAATGCCAGTTTGAGCCTTCATAGAATCTGAGACCTCTATAGTTATATTCACTATCCCAGTCCCAGATATTTAATCGGTCTAAGTGCTGCCAAAATTCTACCCAGTCTATTTCTGCTGGTCTTCCTATTTTGAAATGGCTGTCATTATCAAAAATATTTTTAAAAAGACTGCAGTTATTAAAATAATAAATATTTGGCTCTATCCATTTTAAATAAATTATTGGATTTAATCTGTTGAAGCTGAAGTCCAATTTTTGGGGAAGATAAAGTTTATTATTCATATTAGTTCACCTCTAATTTAACAATAACACAATAAGATATAAAAAGACTCTAAAAGTTTTTAAACTATTAGAGTCCTATCTATCGAAATAACTATTTTAATAATCTTTTTTATTTATTTACACTATTAATCATTATCTTATGGAATTTATCTGCCTCAGTTCATTCACGTCTGTACCTGCAGGCATAACAATCATCACAGCAATTAAAGCCACTGCTAAAACTCCCATTAAGATGACAACCTTTCGTTTAGATAAATTTCGCATCTATTATCTCTCCCTATTTTTACTATTCTTAGTCTCATCCTGATAATTTCTATTAAAAAACCAGTTGAAAATCACAAAAATCTTTAAATAATCCAATATTTCCACCTCACTCTTTTTAAGCTAAATTAATACTATCTTATTTAACTTAAAAAGCCACCTATCAAAAGTTAGGTTTTTAAAAAATTATCAGTTTGGTGAGATAAAAGATTTAACGAGAGTTTTATATTATATTAAGCTTGCGGGCTTTTGCAGCTGCTCTGGTGCGGTTGGGAACAGCAAGTTTAGAATAAATATTGCTCAAATGCCATTTGGTTGTACCTTCAGTAATAAATAACTTCTCGGCAATTTTTTTGTTACTTAATCCCTCTGCCAGCAGTACTATTATTTCCTTTTCTCTGTCGGTCAGGGGATCTATCAGTTTTTCAGCATTCTGAGTAGGAGATTTCTCCAGAATTACAAAATTAAGTTTTACATTTATTTTTTGCTTTAATTCCTTAAATTCAGTCAGCAAAATTATTAGATACTTTTTATACTCAGTTAGGACAGTTAAATAGCTTTCTTTTTCCAGCATCAACAGAGCATCTATTAGTAAATCCCGGCTTTTATTTTTATCAGCGAGCTTTAAATAGATTAGCGCTTTTATAATTTTACTTTTGATTTGATACTGATAATCTAATTTTTGCTGATCAATTTTTTTGAGTAAATTTAAAGCCTGCTGATACTTTTCTTCTGCCAGCAGCAGTTCTGTAACTAAAAATAGTGCTCTAACTCTGATTACAAAAAATATCTGCTGATCAATAATTTCTGTCTGAGCTTTTATTTTCTTTTTCAGAAGTGGATTTAAGCTGTTTATATCTTCTTTGTAAAGCTCAAAATTTAACTTTTCCATCTCAGCCAGCTGATAATTGACTTTTAAATTATATTTTTTACAGAGTTCTAAAGTTTCAGCAATAATTTCTTCTGCTTCTTCAGTCTGTCCTAAATAAAAAGTGCTCAGCGCATAATAAATCATCGGCAGCCAGTAAACATGAATCAATTCAAAAAATTCGCCTGCTTCAATACCTTTAAGCAGATACTCTCTTGATTTATTATATTCAGCTCGAAAATAATAGATAATTCCCAGGGGGATTGAAAGCAGATTTACAAGTTCTGCAGCAACTTTTTTATTTTGAAAGCGCTCAATACTTTCCAGACCTAATTTTAAAGCCTGATTTAAATTTCCCTGCTGAATAAGTTTTAAAGTTAGATTCATCAGCGAATTTATTTCCATCAGATACTGTTCTTTTTCCCTGGCCAGAAAGGCAGCCTGGCGGAATGAATCTATTGATTGATCAATTTTTGAATAAGAAGACTGAATCTGTCCCAGAGTCATTAAAGCATTAATTTTAAAAATATAATCACTTTCTGGAATTAAATTTAGAGCTTCGGCTGTTTTACTGCAGTGCAGATCAGCATCCTGATATTTTTCCATAAAACTGCTTAGAGTCAGAAGTCGACCCCTATTTTCTAAACTTAAATTATCTGTATTTTCTACCAGATTAAGATAGTAAGCGGCATTTTCTTTTTTGCCGAGAATAAAAAGCGACAGAGCTTTAATAATTAAAAGAGGAGGACTGCCTTTAAAATCTTCAGCTGGAATTTGCTCAGCTAAATTTAAAAAATCCTGCAGTTCACCGGCTTTAAAATAAGCTGGCACAGATTTTTCTAAATAATCCAGTGCTAACTGATAATCATTTGCTCTTAAAGAATAAAGAACAGCTTCCTGATAATAATCATGTTCTGCAAACCAGGCTGCTGCTTTTAAATTAAGCTCAGCTTTTTCTTCAGCTTTAAGCTGACTCCGCAAAAATTTTCTAAAAGGACTGTAATATCTATAAAAATGATTTTTGTGATCAACAGCTTCTATAAAGATTTTCTTTTTAACTAATTTATCAATTAGAGCTTCAATATCTTTTATAGAGCTTAGTCGGGCAGCCAGTTCTGCAGAAAAACTTTCTACAGCCGAGCTTTTTAGAAGAAATTCTTTTTCAGCCGCCGCAAGTTTAGAAAAAACTTCCTGATTTAAGTATTGAAACAAATTGTTATTGGGCAGTCCAAACTCAGCCTCTAAATCATTAAAATTATATTCAGCATCCTCCAGAAGCCTAACCATTAATAATTCCACAGCCAGTGGCCAGCCCTCTGTGAGCTGATAGATCTTTTGAATTTTATCATCAGCCAAATTCAGTTCATTTTCTTGCTGGATAAGCTTTTTTAATTCAAGATAACTAAATTTAAGGTCAGCTTCTTTAATTTTGATCAATTCCCCTTTTAAATCCTGTCTATTAATCAAAATTGGTATCTCTTTTCTGCTGATTAGAATTAGTTTTAAATTAGTGGGTATAAATTTAATTAAGTACTTTAAGAACTCAAAAATAAAGTCCTCTGAGGCTAAATCAAGATTGTCTATAATCAGCACTGTTTTTGACTCAATATTTTTTAGATCCTTAATCAAACTGAAGGCAGTTTTTTGGGGATTAAGGTTAAAAGGAAGCTTTAAAATTGTTTCAGTGTTTAAAAACTCAGCTTCAGAATTTTTCTTAAAAGCAGCAATAATGCCCCTAATGAATTGAAAAGAACTTTTAAGATTATTGTCCAGACTTAACCAGGCAGCCGACTGATTATTAAAATCGAGCCAGTCAGCGATCAGAGTTGTCTTACCAAAGCCAGCTGGTGCTGTAATCAAGGCCAGAGAGCCTTCATTATTTTTATTAAAATTATTCAAAGCCGAAAGCAGTCTTTTACGCCTGTAGATATTATTTAGCTGAGGTATTTGAGTTTGAAATTCTATTAATAAATCCATAAAATCAAATCCTTTTTCGATTAACTATTATTTAAGCATTATTAAAATTCTGCGCTTATTTATAAGCTGTTTAGACTGAGCCGAATCAGTCAATATTTTTTATCATCTCTAAAATTGTATCCCTGCCGTTTAAAAAATCTTCAAATCTTGTTTCAACAGTAATCTCTGGATAAAGTGAATCGGGATCACTATCTTCAAGCAGGGTAAAATATTTAGTAGAATAGCTTACTCGCAAACCGGAGTTAGGAAGGTTAAAGGTTCTTACCTCACCATAGTGATTCGGTTTACCCATAGTAGGAGTACCAATCAAATACCCATTCAGCTCTTCTTTGAAATCAAGAGCATTTATAATTGCTGACGAGAAAGTATCAGGGCCTATAATAATATAGGTTTCAAATTGATCTTTATACTCTCTTAATTCCTCTGCAAATTTGGTTCCCTGACTTGAATCACCTCCGGAATTGAAGCGCAGATCGATTACAAGTTTATTTATTTCTTCATTTTTTATTAAATCTAATATTTCTAACTTTTCTGCTGCAAAGGAAGGCAGTTCCGGATTGGGCTGGCCGTGTTTATCAGCCAGTTCCCTGCTCCAGCAGCTGTTATACTGAAAATATAAAATTTTTTCAGCAGCAATATAATCTGACCAGAAAAGTTGATTGGCATTTTCCAGCACATAACCAGGCT
>Ga0247721_100401_pt1 | contig 14192 bp, 10 predicted proteins | sample MSEWel2017_08_16_FD_189089 | JGI IMG/M metagenome (GOLD analysis project Ga0247721, IMG submission 189089) | Subsurface sediment microbial communities from gas well in West Virginia, United States - MSEEL Well Study Marcellus 3H_2017_08_16 | ecosystem: Environmental > Terrestrial > Deep...
TTTCTATTCTATGCAAATAATTTTTTTAATAATACTCTTAAAATTTTTAACGGAGGGGATAGATCCCCTCCGTTTTTTAAGCTGTTTTCTTCATTCCTTTTTGATTTTCATTTCTAATTTTGTCTTTAGTAAAATCAATTATTTGCTTACTTACCTTACTGATTCGCCCTAAACTTTCTTTTAAATCGTAAGTCTTTTTATATAAAGCTAAATATTTACTACTCTTTAACTCTACATTGTAATGATCCATAACTATAAATGCTACTGCCTCGGCTTCCAGCTCCTTAATTTCCTTTGTCACCCCTTCTGTATTGTCTTTATGTAATAACTCGTGAGCTAACTCATGTACTAAACAACTTGCCTGCTCTGTTTCGTTTTGGTCTGTAGTTTTTATTGCTATGTAGCCCCCGCTTGAATATCCATGACAGCCATCTGTTAAAATTGGGTCTTCCTCAGCTGTTTTAAAATCTACTTTTATATTCTTTTTATCTGCAAACTTTAAAAGTGGGTTTAATATCTCACCAAAATTATTTTTTAAACTTAAATCTATTGAAGGAATTGGATCGCCTTCAGTCTGTGAAATATCAAAGACTGTTACCGGTCTGAAATAAGTTATTTTCTTTTCCTTCTCTACAATTTCACCATTTTCACTCTCCTCCTCAACTGTCTTTTTAAATGTCATAGGTGCTAAAATCTTAATTCCTTTTTCTCCTTTCTGGACCTGACGCCCAAGCTTCTGCCATTTCTTATATCCAGCTACATGTGTCGCTCCAGGTCTTTGCTGCTGAATTAAAATTTGATTATTTAAACTGTAATTATAAAACTTACTAAAAAACTCTAACATTTCCCTAAATTCTTCTGAAGATCTAACCTGCTCTATTCCTTTTTCCAACTTTTCAAGTAGCTCCTTAGTTTTCTTACCCATTTCTATCAGCTCCTTAATAATTTTTCTGCTTTGCCGCAGGTTGAGCGGAAGACCCCGAAGGGTCCGCCGGAATTCTCGGCTTATTCTCCCTTGCCCTGCTTAATCCAGTTATAAAGTTTATTTTGAATTTCTCTGATTGCTTTTTGTGCTTCAGTTTCTCCCTGGGCTCCAGGATGATGTTTAAGTTTATATTCTCTATTTAAAGCTTGGTTCAATTCTTCAAACGTTCTACACTCTGCAATTAACCTGCCAACTGATTCCGCTCCCCTGTACCAATCTTTAATTTTAGCTACTTTAGCTTCTTTCATCGTTCATCTCCTCCTATCTGTGCAAGTAGTCGCTAAAAGCTTTATGAAAATCTTCTTTAGTCTTTCCATAATAATGACCTAGAGTATAATTGCCGACACTTTCATTTCTAATTCTGGAAACAAATTTTTCACTTTTTAAAAGATAAGCCAATTGTACTTTTAAATAGTCATCTTGTGGGTGTCTTGAATACTGAGCTTCATAAATAATAATTTCATTTGCATCTTGAATTGCTAACTGATCTTCAGTAACTTCAATTAATTCTCCTTTGCTTGTTTTTACTCTGTGATTTTCTCCCTCTCTTCCCTGTAACTCCACAACCTCACCAACATGTAAACTATCCAAATCCTTAATAACAGCTTTCATTTTTATCAGCCTCCTAGACTAAATTTAATTTTATAAACTACAAGCCTGCCAACCACAATTTAAACAGATCCAGCAACCACCTTGAGGAAAAAGCTTTCTCCCACATTCAGGACATCTATTAATGATCAGCACCTCCTTTAAAATTTATTTATTTTAAAAAACAAATTTAAGTTGATTGCTTGCAAGGTCTTTAGTTTCTGGAATAGCATTAAGTCAGATATTTTTAAAAATGTTCACTTTCATTTTTCCAAATATCTTAAAGCAGGTCTTAAAAAAATTTTGTACTTTAAAATTATTTTAAGGAAGCCTTTTGACTTAATGATATGGAAGAAACATAATGTTTTTAAAAGCAATCAACTTAATTTAAAAAAGAGAACAGATTTCTCTGTTCTCTACCTTTTATCTTTAATATTTTACCTACTATGTTTGCTGAATTTCTTTTGAATACTTTTCTTTGTTAGTTTTCTAAAAAGTAAGTAAAGAAAAGTATGCTTGTACGTTCTTAATTATCTAAGTTTTGAGCGTTCTATGCTCTATACTTAGATAATTGCACTTTACTAATATAATGAAATAATTGTGGAACGTTTTTTGTTCGTCAATTATTAAACCTATTTAATCTGTTTTATCCTGTACTGTCTTGCATTAGGAATAGAAGAAGAAATTCCAAGTTTAAGAGATTTAATGAACCTTGAATTAGCCCGATTGAAGCGAATACTTGGAGACCAACCCGGCACAACTCTAAATGAATTTTGCCTCTAAGTTCTACAATTAGAACGGATAGCCCGACCTGGTTTTTAGATAATGCCCAAATAAAAATTCTTAAATGTTTCTTCTTAATAATCCTTAAAAAGGTTGATAATCCAAATATTAATTAATAATAGCCAGAAAAACTACTATTTTTTAAAAAGTGATAAAATTAATACATGTTAAAAATATCCGCACTTATCAATAAGTGTAAAGCATTTTAACAAAAGGGTGATTTGATGCAAAAGCATCTAGAGGTTTTAGTATGAGTAAAAAGATTAAGAATACAGCTGCATCAGTAAAAGATAGATTATTGAATATAGCTAAAGGGGAAGGAATAAACTTTAATCAAATATTATTACTTCATGGATTATGAATCATTATACTTCTTAGTCTTAATTAATAAAAAAACGACCAGGTTTAATTAAAACCTGATCGCAAAGAATAAATTAGATCACTTATTAAATTTAAAGTACCATCTTTCCAATAAATCATTAACACTAACATAGAACTTATCACTAAGAACAATAAGTTTTCCGCTACTTTTCCCACTTTTATATTTCCTAAACTGTATCTTTTATTTTTAGGCCAGAATAATGTAACTCCTCCAGGATTAAATAAGTCCATCAAAATATGACTTAGATACCCAATTAAGAATCCATAAACTAAAACCATATTTATAAATTTAAGCCTGATTAAGGATAATGAAAATACAGCTGTAATCATTATTCCTAAGATACTATGCGATATTCCTCTATGTTTAATTCCTAAAAACTTTAAAATCCAGCTTAATAAAGGTATTTTTCTACTCAACTTGCTATTTCTTTGATCTAAATCTGGAACCAATGAGCCTAAAGCAGCCCCTAATACGAATTGTAATGAAGTTGGTCCGAATAAAGAAATAAAGGTTAACCCAGATATATTTAAAATTTGTATTAAGATAACTGACAGCAAAACTGCAAATGTACTGTGAGTATAAAATGTCATATATTAATCAACTCGCATTATAGCTTTTAGTATTTTTACATTTGGGATAGCCTGTACATCCTAAAAACTTACCGTTTTTGCCATTAATCAACCTAAACGGCTTGCTGCACTTTGGACAGACGCCGTATCTCTCTTTTAGCTTTTCTTCCTTAGATTTATTGAAGCCTTCTAACTTACTCTTTAGCTTAATTTCATTCTTTTTTAAATAATTACTTGGAATCTCAAACTTATCTGGAATATTAATTGTGTTTTTACAATCGGGATAATTAGAACATCCTAAATAGAAACCATACTTGCCTTTTTTCAAATTCATTGCTTTATTACACTTCTTACAGCTTATATCAGTTTTAACTCCTACGTATTTCTTTCTCTTTTTTGAATATGAAGAACCAGCCTTTTTATTTAATGCCTCTATCTTAGGCTTTAAATTGCTATAATACTCACTTAAATAATCCTTCCAATTGATCTTACCTTCTTGAATCTGGTCTAAATTCTTTTCCATTCTAGCAGTAAACTTAACATCCATTAAGTTAGAAAAATGTTCTTCTAAAAATACAACAACCTTTTTACCTAATTTAGTTGTATAGAACTTTTTCTTCTTTACCTTAATATATCTTTTATTTTTTAATTTGCTGATTATTGCAGCATAAGTCGAAGGTCTTCCTATTCCTTTCTTCTCTAACTTATCTACTAATGAAGACTCCGTAAATCTTTTCGGCGGCTTAGTCTTCTTCTTTTTAATCTTTAATTTATTTAGTTCTAACTGACTACCCTTCTTAATATCTGGAAGAGACTTAAACATCTTCTTTTTGCGTTTTACCTTCTCTAAGCTCTTTTCAAAGCCGTCAAAAACCTGTTTATTGATTAACCCTTTAAACATATATTTATCATATGCAACTAATAATCTCAGCTGCTCATATCTCATTGGAGCAAATTGTGAAGTAAGAAAGGTATTCCAGATTAATTTGTATAACTTATACTGATTAGAATTAAGATTACTCTTAATCCTTTTAGGAATTAAAAATATATTAGTTGGTCTAATTGCTTCGTGAGCATCCTGAGCACCTGCTTTTCTAGTTTGATAGTCACCTACATATTCTTGGCCGTATTTCTCTCTAATATATTTCTGAGCCATCTCTTTAGCTTCCGGCGCTACTCTTGTAGAGTCAGTTCTCATGTATGTTATCAGCCCTTGTTGTTCTCCATCTATCTTTATTCCTTCATACAGCCTTTGAGCTATTTTCATTGTCTTTGATGAATTAAAGCCTAACTTTTTAGCAGCCACCTTTTGCATTGTACTAGTCTTTAAGGGAGGGTATGGATTCTTTTTCTTTTTACTTACTTTAGATTTAACTACTTTAAAGTCTTGGCCCGGTTTACAAATATTTTTAATTCTTTTTAACTCTTTTTTATCAGTAACCTTTTTAACCTTTTTGCCATTAATTTTATTCAACTTTAACTTTAGATCACTTTCAAAAAGACCAGCTACACTCCAATAATTAACCGGTACAAAATTTTCTATTTTATCATCTAGATCTTTAACTAGCTTTAAAGCAACAGATTGAACTCTCCCAGCCGAAGTCCCTTTAGCAACTAAATTCTGCATAGGTGGAGAAATCTTATAACCTATGATCCTATCTAGTAGCCGCCTAGCCTGTTGAGCATTAACCTTATCCATATCTATTTCCCCGGGAATCTTTAAAGCTTTCTTTACAGCTGATTTAGTAATTGCATTAAAGGTTATTCTTTTAACTTTATTATCACTAACCTTTAAGCTATTTTTAACATGCCAACCGATTGCTTCCCCTTCTCGGTCTGGATCGGAAGCTATAAGTATAAGGTCTGCTTTTTTAGCTAGCTTACTCAAACTCTTTAATATCTTTCCTTTGCCTCGAATGGTTCTATACTTTGGTTTGAAATCATTCTTTATATCCATGCCCAAGTCATTTTTAGGCAAATCTTTCACATGCCCTTTAGATGCCTTAACGATATATTCTTTCTCTAACATATCTCCAATTGTTTTTGCTTTATGCGGTGATTCCACAATTATTAAGTTCATCACCCATTCCTCCTCGAATATTATAATAATATAGCTACTTAATATTAATTAGCTGTCAAATCCATTTCTACCTCCACATTCTTTTCAATAACAAAATTATTTTCCTTAGAATCTAAATAAAATATTGCTTTACTGCCTTTAATCCAATCTCCATTTTCTTCTTTAATCTGCACTTTATTCTCCAATACTAAAGTCTGCTTTTTATCGCTATACTTAGCTTTTTGAGCTTTAATCTCCTTTTGATCATAGTCTATCCTTACTCCCTGGTCAGTCTGAAATGAATTACTATCTCCATACATTTCTAGATAAGAAGTAAACAACTTAAATCTCTCACCATTATCTGCTTTATTGAATAACTTAACATCATTTTTAAAGATATATTTATCTTCATCTAGTAAACCGACCATCTCTTGCGATTTAACATCTCCTTGATCTGCTTCAAGAAAAACACCATCAGTCAAGACTGCTTTATTCTTTTCCTTATAGATCTTACCTCTTGGAGCTTTAATTGTATAATCACCTTTAATAATCGTTACTCCTTTACCAATCTCAATTCTATCTCCTATGTACTTTAATCTTCCTGCTCTAAGATGAACTGTATCATTTTCTTCCGCAGCTACAACTCCATTAAAGATTAACAATACTAAGAATAAAACTAATATTTTCCGCATTTTATTCCTCCTCTAAAATTTCTTTAATACCTAAATCATACATGAATCCTTCGTCTTCATTACTACCAACCTTAACTCCTCTATTAAAGATATCCAAACGGTACTCAAGCATAATTTCTCTTTGCTCATGCTTATAAGTCAACCATATCTCTCGCCGGTGGAATCTTTTCTTTAAGATAAGATTAGCTTTAGAAACTATATCTGCTTTGAAATCATATCTATTATTTAATTCTAGATATAACTGGTCTTGTAACTTATAAGTAAACTTGCTTTCCCAACGCTGTAATTGATTATTATTTAAATCATGCTTTAAAGCTGTATTGAACTTAATATGCTTACTCTTATATTTACTATTAATAGCTAAATCACCATAAGTACTACTATTAAAATCAAAAGAACCGCCTGCATTAAGTCTCCAATTAGGTGTCACCTCCCAATTCATGATAACCCTTAAAGGTAAATAACTAGCGTTATATAAGTCATAACCACCATTAAATCGTAAGCTAAAGTTATCATTATATAACTTTAAATCATTTTCTATTTCCTTTCTATAATTAGCCTGGTCAAAGTCAAAAGGCGAATCTCCAACAAAAGTTTTATATTCAAACTCTGTGTTCCAATCTATATGATCTAAGAATGAAGTATTTAATCTTAATTTACTGGTATATGAACTTTGATAATAATCATATCTAAATTTAGGGTCATATAGATAATAGTAATCAGAATCTTCCTTGCCATTAATCTGCTTATATAACTTACCATTAAGCTTTTGGTTAACTTGTAGGCTTATATTATCTAACAAGTTAAATCTTTTGTTATAATTAATCTCCCCTAATCCTCGGTAGCCTTCTATCTTAGAACTTGCTTCGTAATACTTTCCTATAGAAGTTCTAAAATTTACATCCCTTAATATAGCAGCCTGCGGAAAATATTTAATAGTTATCTCGGGCCACCGATAGAATCTAACCTTCGGCTTATCATCTTCATCCTCTAAGTCAAAACTCGATTCTTCTAAATCAAAGTTTGGGTCATATCGTTCTAAAGTTAATTTAAAATTAAAATTATTACTTCTTTTAGTAAGGTAACCTTCCCCACCCCACCTGGACTTTAAACCTTGTTTAGCTTCTAATAGATAATCTCGATTATAATCTAAATTAAGTTTCCAATCCTCTAAAAATTTATATTGATACTTAAAATCTAAATCCAATTCTTGGTCATCGTTAGCATTAGATTTAAAATAATCTTTGCTGTCATATTGAAAGTTTAAATTCAAGTCCTGCTTTTGACTATTATGATTTAGATTAATTCTACTAAAAGCTTTCTTATAATCATCATAGTCTGTATAATCTATATCAGTATTAGCCCGCCAAGTTTCTCCTTTACGAAAATAATCAACTTTACCTTGCCAATTCCATAGACCTGGAATATCAGTTTTATTCTTTTGGCTGTATAGATAAACTGATCCTTCTTGTTTAGGAGTATAAGTAAAGTACTGTTTAAACCCGCCGGCAAGTCCAGAAATATTATAGTAGTCTAAATAAAACTCTCCTGGTAAGGATTTATCATACCAATAGGAGTATGTATTCTTAACAAACCAACCTCTTTTAGCGCTATGTCCTACCCTAGTTTCTAAATGTGAAGCTTTATCCTTTAGGGATATATATAAATAAGGCCAATACATAAGAGGTAAACGTCCACTTAATTCCCAAAAGGTAACATGCTTAGCTTCTATATGATCTCCAGGATAGATTATTACTTCCTGTGCTTTAAAGAAGTAATGGGGCTTGTCCAATTCACAACCACTAAGCTTAGTTTGAGATATTTCAATTACTTTAGAAGTCTTAACTTTTTCATTCTTATTATCTTTAATAATTACTTTGTCTGCTAGAATATGATAAGCTTTATACTTGGCTGCAATATTATTTTTAAGTATTGTTTTATCTCCTTTTACTCTTAACTGGTCTGCTTTAACCTTTAACTTTTCTGCCTGCACTCCAGGAGTACTTAAAAAGATAAATGAAATAATAACTAAAGATATCGGTACTAACTTGGATATTGATTCCTTCCAACTGTTCTTCCAAAAAAGAAGCACTGTACCTATTAAACCAAAGATAATATTAGGTAACCATGCTGCTAATACTGGTATTAAGAATCCATTCTTCCCAAATGATCTAGTTAATGAAAGGATTAAATAGTATAAAAAGATAATCACAATCGTTAATACGATATTAACAGCCCTACTTTTCTTATTATTAAGACTTAAAGGTGTTCCAATTAGAATAAAGATTAAAGCTATAAAAGGCTTACTTAACTTTAAATGATAATCAATTAATAAAGAGTCTACTTTCAACCCGCTACTCTTAAATAACTCAATTTCTTCCTTTAGCTCTGCTCTACTCATTTCCGAAGTAGTCTTTTGGTTAGTTACTAACTTATCCATTCTGTTACCTATCTCTATCTCCATAACGTCGAATTGAGTTTCTAAAGTCAACTTTCCATTCTTATCATAATCATGTATAATGCCTTGCTTTAACTTCCAAGTGTTCTCAGCTATATTAGCTTCCTTAGCTGTAATTATCTTAGGATAATTATCTTGATTGCTATAATCAAAGATAACTAACTTTCTTAAAACAGAATTCTTTCTATCGTACTCTTTAATATAAAACAACCTACTTTTAGGACCTTTAAAAAATACATTATCCTCTATACCGTAAATAGTCTCACTTAGAATAGACCGGCGAATAATATTTTGAGCTTGATGATTAGACCAGGGAACTATCTTTTCGTTAAAAAAGTAAGTTGTCCCACTTATTAAAATACCTAAAATAATTAAAGGAATTATAAAACGGTAAAGACTAACTCCACCCATCTGTAAAGCTATAAATTCACTATCTTTACTTAATCGCCCTACCCCTATCATAACTGCAAGTAATGTAGCAATCGGCAAAGTCCGAACAATAATTGCCGGCAATTTATAGCCTAAAAGCTTGATTACTATTAATACTGGTATATCTTTAACTATAATCATATCGGTTAATTGAAATAAAAAGTTACTTAACATAATCACACCGATAATTGCTATCCCAACCAAAAAAGGGAGTAATACTTCTTTAACTATGTATAAGTCAATAATCTTTAACTGCCGGCAAAATTTCATAAGAATTAAAGTCACCTTCTTTCTAAAATAAAATTATTTAATCCCCATCATAGCTTTTAGTATTCTTACAATCCGGGAAGCCTGTACAACCTAAGAACTTCCCCTTCTTACCGTTAATTAATCTAAAAGGTTTCCCACATTTTTTACACTTGCCGTATTTATGAACTAACCTATCTTCTTTAAATTTTTGTACTCTTTCAATTCTATCTTTCAATTTGATTTCTTTAGTTTCTAAATAATCATCATCAAACTCTATTTCATCTGGAACATTAACTGTATTCTTACAATCTGGATAATCTCGACAACTTAAATAAAAACCATACTGACTCTTCTTTAATCCTAAGACTTTACCACATTTAGGACATTTCATATCAGTTGTTACTCCACGAATTTTAACCATTGATTTCTGAAAATCACTATTAATCCTTAAAACTTCTTTACCTTCAAAATTAGGAAGCTCCATACTCTTAGGAATTGACTTGCTATTTTCACATTCTAGACAATCTAAATAATAGCCATGCTTACCTTCTTTTAAGAACATAAAATTATTACACTCTGAACACTTAACATCAGTCTTAACTTTAACTATAGCTTCCTGGGCTTTTTTATTTAAAGCTTCTATCTTAGGTTTTAAATCTAAGTAGTACTCACCTAAGTAATTCTTCCAATTAAACTTACCTTCTTGGATCTTATCTAAAGCCTTTTCCATTTTCGCTGTAAATTTAACGTCCATTAAATTAGGAAAATGTCCTTCTAAAAAGACAACTACCTTTCTTCCTAATTCAGTTGTATAGAATTCTTTCTTCTTAACTTTAACGTACTTCTTACTTTTTAATTTGCTAATAATTGCAGCGTAAGTTGAAGGTCGTCCAATCTCTTTCTTTTCTAAGGTATCCACTAGGGAAGATTCATCAAATCGCTTAGGTGGTTTAGTTTTCTTCTTCTTAATATCTAATCTATCTAATTTTAGTCTACTACCTTCTTCAATCTTAGGAAGATTCTTAAACATCTTCTTTTTCCTTTTTATCTTCTCTAAACTTTTTTCAAAGCCGTCAAAAGTCTGTTTATTGATTAATCCCTTAAAAACGTATTTATTATGTTCAACTAATACTCTTAACTGTTCATATTTCATTGGGGTAAATTGAGAAGTAATAAATCTATTCCAAATTAATTTATATAACTTATATTGGTCTGAATTAAGACTACTTTTAATTTCATTAGGAATTAAGAATACATTAGTAGGTCTAATAGCTTCGTGAGCGTCCTGGGCCCCAGCTTTTTTAGTTTTATAATCACCGACATACTCTCTTCCATAATTATTTTCAATAAATTTCTTAGCCATCTTTTTAGCTTCCGGAGCAATTCTTATAGAATCCGTTCTCATATAAGTAATTAATCCTTGCTGTTCACCATTAATCTTTATCCCTTCATATAACTTTTGAGCTATCTTCATAGTTTTAGATGAATTAAATCCTAACTTTTTTGCAGCTATCTTCTGCAAAGTACTTGTTTTAAACGGAGCAGGTGGACTCTTTTTCTTTTTAGATACCTTAGCCATAATAACTTTAAAATCTATACCTGGACTACATATACCCTTAATCTTCTCTAACTCTTTTTTATCAGTTGCCTTCTTAACTTTCTTTCCATCAATTTTATTTAATTTTAAATCTAATCCATCTTCAAAAATACCTTTCACACTCCAATAATTTACAGGAACAAAATTTTCTATCTTATCTTCTAAGTCTTTAATTAATTTTAAGGCTACTGACTGTACTCTGCCGGCGGAAGTACCTTTCCCCACCAAATTCTGCATTGGTGGAGAAATTTTATAACCTATGATCCTATCTAATAAACGCCTAGCTTGTTGTGCATTGACCTTATCCATATCTATTTCACCTGGACTTTTTAAAGCTTTCTTAACAGCTGACTTAGTAATCGCATTAAAAGTCACCCTCTTAATTTTACTATCATTAACTTTTAAACTATTCTTAACATGCCAACCGATAGCTTCACCTTCTCGGTCTGGATCACTAGCTATAAGAATATATTCTGCTTTCTTAGCCAACTTCTTTAACTGATTTATTACTTTTCCTTTACCGCGAATAATTACATACTTTGGTTTGAAATTTTTTTCTATATCAATTCCTAACTTTTTCTTAGGTAAATCTTTAACATGACCTTTGGAAGCCTTAACAACATAGTCACTACCTAACATCTCTCCGATTGTTTTTGCTTTATGAGGTGATTCTACTATTATTAAGTTCACATTTTGACCTCCTTAATCAATCTTAAAATTTAAATTTTTTTCTTAAAAATAAGTCTATACAGATATCGGTTACCTCTTCACTATAAAGCTTACCTCGCTTCTCTTCTAGCTCCATTAATGCCTGCTCTATTCCTAAGGCTGGTCTATATGGTCGATGCGAAGCCATAGCTTCGACTACGTCAGCTGCGGCAATAATTTTTGCTTCAATTAAAATTTCATCTTTACTTAAACCTTTTGGGTAACCGCTTCCATCTAATCTTTCATGATGTTGGAATATAATATCTGCAACAAACTTATTCTTAAATTTAATTAACTCACTTCCCAACCTGGAATGTTTTTTAATCACTTCAAATTCTTCTTTAGACAACTTGCCCGGCTTATATAAAATCTCATTAGGTATATTTAATTTACCTACATCATGTAATAAAGCAGCTGCCCTAACTGCTTTAATTTGATAAGAATGTAGTTTCATCTTTTCAGCTATCCTTACAGCTAATTTTTTAACCCTTCTTTGATGTCCAACTATATAAGAATCTTTCAAATTAATAACTGACAAAATCAATTCTAAATAATTATTTTCAAAAAAATTTAACTCACATACTTGTTTATTCGATAAATCTTTAGATGATAGAGTGATAACAATCCCTCCTAATCTTAAATATTATAGTCTTCATTTTTTTCGTTTGACTCTTCCATTTCTATTTCATTATTCTGTTCTGCATCATTATTTTTCTTTATATTTTCTTCTCCTTTTACAGATAACTTTTCCTTTTCATTATCATCTATCTTTTGCACCTTATCTTCTTTACTATCTTCCCTGCTAATTTCATTTGATTTCTTTTTTCTATTAGATCTTTTGGTCTTATTGGCTTCTTCTTTATTTTCTTTACTATCCATAAATTCACCATACTTTTCGTTATTCTTTTTCAATAATTCTTCCATGTTTAATCTTTTATCCTCGGCAACTCTCTCTTTTTCTTCTTTTACCAGTTCTAACTCTTCAAAGTCAGGGTCAGGAATATAATCTACATTAATGATCTTCTTAAAATTATCTGGATGTTTACCTAAGACTACAAATTGACCTATCTTTAAATCTCTTATTTCGTTAGGACTAACTATAAACTCTTCTACCTCTCTTTCTGATCCCATCTCTCCTTCCATCTGTCTAAGCAAGTCTTTATTTACTCTCGCTGTTTCCTTAACTGTCTTTCTAGTACCAACCTGTTTTGCAAAGTTCTCTGCTGTCTCTGGATGATTAACTCTACCGGCTACTTTTAAGTTAGTATTATCTATAATCTGTTTTACAAAAGCAGGATCTATTGTCTCTAAATCTCCTTCGGATTGATAAAACATTTGAATATTGTACTTAGCTGACCTAGCCTTATTAATCCAACCAACGAAATCTCCGGTAGCAAATGCTTCAAATTCATCTATCGTAATCGAATACTTTCTTCTTTCCGACCTCGGTACATTCTCTTCAATATAACTAGTCGTTGCTTCTAGATCTGAAAGCAGCATTCTTCCAAACGCCTTCGCTGTCTCTTTAAGCCTATTAGTTGGAATTGTAATATAGACAATCTCTTGGTTGACATATGACTCAAATAGATCAACTTCAGGATTATAATGATTAATAATCTTTCCAAGTTCTGAGTTACATAAAATATTAATCTGGTTAATAAGTCCCTTGCAATCCTTCATTGTATCTTCGAAATCATTAATTATCTCCTGTAACTTACCTGAAATGAAATCATTATCAACCATATTTTGAATGATCTTCACTGCTTTTTTCTCTGTCATAAGTAGATATAAATCTTTCATTGTTATCTTTTTATCTAACTCTTCTATTACAGCTTGTAATAATGTTAAAATTACATCAATCGTTGCATTCTTATAATACTGCTCACTCCATTCTACTGCATTAACTAATCTATCCTTTATCTCTAATGCTGAACCTCGCAATAGAAAGTTATATGTGTTACTAAAATCGGGGTCTGCTAAATTAATGACTTTAAATTTCTGATTATGCGGATTATATCTTTTATGAAAAGTATATAACTTTTTAGCAAACTCTAAATCACCTTTACAGTCAATTACTGTTACTCCTCTACCCTTCTTCATATTTTGATATGCTAAAGAGAAAAATAACTCTGTTTTACCAGCACCAGTAGTTGCCATTCCTGAAAGATGAGTTGAAAACTGTTCATCTGAAACTGAAAAACCTTCTCTCTTTTCATCCCTCGTAATCCCTAAGAAAGTTTTATCATTTTGAATAGCCTCTTCTCTTAAAAAATACTTTCTTAATTTACTAGCCGGTCTATTAGGGTCTACCTTTAATCTCCTCTTTAAAATTATTTGGTCTAATAATACAAATGGAATTGCTATTATTGAAGTCTTAATTATCCAGTACTTAATATAGAAATATATAAGATATAACTTATTAAAGTAATACTCAAAATTATTGAACTCTAAATTAAGTTTAGGAGCAATCCACCTCCAAAACTGATTTATCACTTCCATTTGAAGCGATACAAAGAATATAAAGAAAGAAATAAAGATTAAGATACATCCGGTCATTACAAAGTAATTATCTTTTCTTTTAACTGTATACTCTGTAAATACTGCTCTTGGATATTTGTTATATAATGCAATAATGAATTTATAGATAAACCAATAGAACCAATATGCCGGTAAAATCAAAATAATTGTTAAAT
>Ga0247721_100402_pt1 | contig 14187 bp, 11 predicted proteins | sample MSEWel2017_08_16_FD_189089 | JGI IMG/M metagenome (GOLD analysis project Ga0247721, IMG submission 189089) | Subsurface sediment microbial communities from gas well in West Virginia, United States - MSEEL Well Study Marcellus 3H_2017_08_16 | ecosystem: Environmental > Terrestrial > Deep...
ACCACAATCAACACTCCTTTATTAATCTATTGCATTAAACGGGCATTTATCAACACAGGCTCCACACTTAATACAAGTCTCTTGGTCGATAAGATGAGTTTCCTTCTTCTCTCCATTAATTGCATCTGCTGGACAAGCCTGTTTACATAATCCACAGCCCTTACATAAGTCTTCTATGACTTCATATTTCACTAAAGCAGTACAAGTCCCGGCTGGACATTCTTGATTATTAATATGGGCTTCGTACTCACTTCTAAAGTGTTCAATAGTACTCAATACTGGGTTAGGTGCTGTCTGACCTAAGCCACAAAGTGACATCTCTTTAATCATATCACTTAGTGTCTCCAATAATTCAATATCCCCGGGTTGCCCTTCTCCTTCTGTGATTCGTTCTAAGATCTCTAACATTCTAGTAGTTCCTTCTCTACATGGCACACACTTACCACAAGATTCAGAAACTGTAAAGTCTAAAAAGAATCGCGCTATATCTACCATACAGGTTCCTTCATCCATAACAACTAATCCACCAGACCCCATCATTGCTCCGGCATCAGTTAAAGAATCATAATCTATAGGTAAATCTAGCTTCTCTTCTGGCAGACAACCTCCAGATGGACCACCAATCTGTACTGCTTTAAACTCTTTATCATTAGGGATCCCGCCACCTATATCATAAATAATTTCTTTCATTGTTATTCCCATTGGAACCTCAACAAGACCAGTATTATTAATCTTTCCTGATAAAGCAAACACTTTAGTACCTTTACTATTCTCCGTTCCAACTGAACTAAATTCTTCAGCACCATCATTAATAATAGTAGATATGTTACTGTAACTTTCTACGTTATTAATATTAGTTGGTTTACCCCATAAACCTTCCTGAGTTGGATATGGCGGTCTAGGTTCAGGCATACCTCTTCTACCTTCAATAGAAGCCATTAAAGCTGTTTCTTCACCACAAACGAAAGCACCAGCACCAGCTTTGATATGCACATCAAAGTTAAAGTCTGTTCCAAATAAATTTTCTCCTAGTAATCCGTACTCTCGTGCTTGAGCAATAGCCTTCTTCAATCTTTTGATAGCCAATGGATACTCTGCTCTAGCATAAATATAACCTTCATCAGAACCAATTGCATAACCAGCAATAATCATTCCTTCAAGAACCTTATGTGGGTCACCTTCTAAAATACTACGATCCATAAATGCACCTGGATCCCCTTCATCAGCGTTACAAACAATATACTTCTTATCGCCTTCAGCATCATAGGCAAATTGCCATTTTAGACCTGTTGGAAAACCTCCTCCACCTCGGCCACGTAAGCCAGCTTCTTTAACTTCATCGATAACTTCTTGCGAAGTCATTTCTGTTAATGCTTTACCAACTGCTTCATAACCGCCGGCTGCAATATATTCCTCAATACTCTCTGGATCAATTCGACCACAATTAGCCAATGCTATGCGGCGCTGTTTTTTATAAACATCAAGCTCTTTATAAGCTGGAATATTATCCATTACTTCTACCTCCTATCTTATAATTACTCTTCCAATCTCGCAATTGCTAAATCCTCTACAATCTTACCATCGTTAACATGTTCTTTTATAATCTTACTTACATCATCAACACTTAAATTACCATAAGTAATTCTATCTTCGCCTGGTAGTTTAACATCTAGTAACGGCTCTTTCTCGCATAAACCAACACAACCAGTCTGACTAATATTTACATCTAATTCTTGTTCTTCAACTTCAGATTGAACCGCTGCTAAAATATCTTTAGCTCCCGCACCAATCCCACAAGTACCGAACCCAATAATTATCTGCGGTTTATTAACGTTCTCTTCTAATTCCTTATTAAATTTTTCTCTATAATCTCTCAATTCTGCTAGTGATTCCACTTAATTCACCTCCGTCTAAATTGGCTTTTGCTTTATTCATACTGAGTTAAAATTTCAGAAACCCGACTTGGCTCTAATCTTCCGTAAGTGTCATCATTTACCATAATTGCTGGTGCTAAACCACAAGCTCCAATACAGGCTACTGATTCTAAAGTGAACTTAAGATCTTCTGTCGTTTCACCATCAGCAATACCTAGCTCATCTTGTAATCTTTCTAGAATTCGTGCTCCACCCTTAACATGGCATGCAGTACCTAGACAAACTCTAATAACATTTTCACCCCGAGGTTCTAAGTGAAATTGAGAATAAAAAGTAGCCACCCCATAAACATCACTAAAGAAGATATCTAAACTATCTGCAATCTCTCTTAAGACTACTTTAGGCAAATAACCGTACTCTTCCTGAGCATCTTGTAAAACAGGAATTAAATCTTCCTCTTTCTGATCATAATTTTCCAGGATTTCTTTTAATGGTACTAAGTACTTTTCCTTATTTTCCTCTAAATCTCCACACTGACATGTCGTCATTATATAATCCCTCCTTACCTTTTATAATCAGGCTATTATACTTTGGATTCCAACCCATTCCAAAAATTTTAGGAGTAAATTGAGGAGCAATTTTGCTCCTCAATCACACCAAATTTAATTCTTGAACTTACAGATTATATCTTAGGAACTCTTTCTAAACTGATTTAAGAATGAATCACAATAAACATCGTTGCCCAGTAGAATTTCAGCCGTTGCAATAGCATCTACTAAGTCTTCATCATCAGCTTCCATAATAGCCGCATCTAAACCAGCAGCCATTGCCATTACCATGAAGATACGATTAATTAACTTCATATTATTACAGTTCTGAGAAACGTTACTTAATCCTAATACAGTCTTAGGAGCAGGGTCAGCTAATAACTTCACCTGACGAATAGTATCTAATACTTCAGGAGCATGCTCCTGAGCAACATTAACCGGTAGAATTAACGGGTCAATGAATACGTTCTCCATTGGAATGCCATGAGCATCAGCATTAGCTATAATCTCCATTGCCTTAGCAGTTCTAGTTTCAGCATCCTTAGGAACTCCACTCTTATCCATAGCTAAACCAATAATTTCAGCATCATACTCCTTAACTAAAGGCAAAATTCTTTCTAACTTCTCAGGTTGAGCAGTTGTAGAGTTAATCATTGCTGTTCCCTTGTGAACCTCTAATCCAGCTTCAATTGCATCTATATTAGTAGTATCTAGAGCAACTGGAGCATCAACTTCATCTTGAATAACCTCAACTAACCACTTCATTACCTCAGGAGAGTCTTCAACAGCTGGACCTACATTAGCATCAAGGTAATTAGCACCCGCTTCTAACTGCTTTACTGCCCACTTTTGAATTGGCTTTGGATCTTGATTCTTAATTGCCTCCCCAATATCATTAAACATTCCATTAATTCTTTCTCCAATAATAATCATTTCTAATAATTACCTCCTTAATTTTTGTTAAATTTAGCTTGAAAGCTTTTAGCTTTAAGCACTAATTATTTACTCATTCATTAGGTCTTCTACATGCTTCTTTATATTTTCAGCAGTCTTTGGATGGCTAACTACTAAAATATTGGCACCAGCTTGTAAAAGAGGAGTTGCAGTTAAAGTCTCCCATAAAGGACCTCTTACATTTAAGTCGCCCCATCCTTCCATCTCATCTTGTGGTGTACTAGCTTCTTTAGCTTTCCAAGCTTCACCACTAATAAAAGTAATGATCGGCATAGATAACATCTTATCATCTCTTAGGGCACCTAAACGAATTCTTTCCATGATAGAGTAAGAGTACTCCATACCATAACCTAATCCACTGATAATTGGATCGATAACAATTCGATCCTCCTTAACTCCCATATCAGTAAGTAAGATATTTAACTGCTTACAGATATTTACGTCTACTGGAGACTGAGCAACTATGCTATGCCCATGAATCATACACGCTCCCGCAAGGGTCTTATAATTATCTTCGTCTGCAATACCGAATAATAGGTTTTCACCTTCAGTAGCTGCTGCAACAGCCTTTAAAACTTCATTATCCTTCTCAACATCATCACAGCCAAGAATAATTAATGGAACTCCTACTGCTTCTAAAACAGCATTTACAGTTTCAACAGCATCTTCAGCAGAAGCATCCTGACCATTTGGATTAGTACTGTCTAATTTTAAAGCAAGTAATTCAGCATCATATTCTTCTACACATTTTTTAGCCCAATCAACTGGGTCTGCCCAAACATCACTCCAAGCTTCAACTAGTGGTTCTGGCATATCTTCTGGCTCTTCATCAGAAATTTCAAAAGCCACAACCGGTTTATTTGGAAACTCCCCTTCGAAGTGTAAGTAAGGAAGTGCAGTTTCACCTCCAACTGTAACTGTAGACGTTCTAGTTCCTCCATCTTCTTCTGTAGCGCCAATAGTTAATTCATTTACTTGGCCACTCCATTTTTCCTTTAATAATTCTACTGCCATTTTATACGCCCCTTTCTCTTGTTTTAATAAATTTCTTGATTGGTATATTTATTTTTAGGCTTCTCTAATCAGCCAAAATTGTCTTACCAACAATCTCTTCCACAGCTTTAACTGCTAATGAATCATCTGGTAATTCTACCAATGGATTACCATGCAAATCATATTCAGCGACCTTAGGATCATGAGGAATCGTTCCGGCCATTTCTAAACCAGTCTTTTCAATCTCATCTCCTAGTGCTTCAGTTACATTATCCGGTGCCTTAGTTATTATTAAATACAATTGGTCAATATTTAATTTAATATCCTCTACAATATCTTTAACACGACCAGCAGACCGAATTCCTCTAGCGCTGGCATCACTGATTACAAATAAGATATCTATATCTTGCGTTGTTCTTCTACTTAGATGTTCTAAACCTGCTTCATTATCCAATAATACATAAGGATAATTATCACTCAGGTCCGAAAGAAACCCTTTCAATAAGTCATTTGGGTAACAATAACAACCTGGTCCAGTTGGACCTCCCATTACTAATAGGTCTACATCCTTTTCTTCCACTATTGAACTTTTTAATTGGTATTCCACATAACTTGCTTTATCCATTCCTCCTGGTGGTCTACCTTTCATCTCCTTAAAATCATTCAGTAACTTAGTTATTGTTGTATAAATATCCATGCCTAATGCTTCATTCAGGTTGGCATTGGCATCCGCATCTACAGCTAAAATCGGTGTTTCCCCATTCTTAATTAAAGTTCTTGTTAATAGGGATGTAAAAGTCGTCTTTCCAGTTCCTCCTTTTCCGGCTACTGCTATATTCATAATTACCACTCCCTTACCACTTTGACAATTTTAATTACTATTATCCTGCAACTGAAGGAAATAAGCTTAAATCAGTATGTGGAAGAAATTGAGCTGAAACAAATTCATCTGTGAAAGCATGACTTTGATCTTCAGCACTTAATTCTAAATAAGTCATCTTCTTAGCAATCTCATTTACCTGTTCAAAAGCTTCTTGAGATAATAAAGATTTCTTAGCACCTTTTAGAGATGTATTACCAACAAATTTAAATCTATCAGCCGGTAAGTCAGGAAGTAATCCTATCTTCTTAGCATCATCTAAGTTAATATAATTTCCGAAACCACCAGCAACTAAGACCTGTTCTATAAACTCTTCAGTTAATGACATATTCTTAAGCATCATTCTTATACCAGCGTAAATAGCGCCTTTAGATCTTAATAAGTTTTTAATATCATTTTCAGTAATAACTATATCCTCATTTATTCCTGCTTCTTCTTTCGGCACTAATAAAAATTCTTTTTCATATTCACGATCTCTTAAACGACCATGCTCTAAGTCTTCATTAAATTTCCCAGATCGACTTATAATTCCTACCTCGTTTAAAGTAGCAATTAAATTTATTAGTCCTGACCCACAGATTCCTATTGGTGGAACATCATCAATAGTGCTATACTTTATTTCATAAGTTTCTTCATCTATACCAAAATATTCTATAGCACCGCTCATGGCTCTCATACCATATTCAATTCCCCCACCTTCAAAGGCAGGACCAGCAGAACATGAACAAGTCATTAACCAATCTTGGTTACCTAGTACTAACTCACCATTAGTCCCAATATCAATGAATAAAGTAATACTTTCTTGATTAGATAGCTCTGTTGCTAAAACTCCAGAAGTAATATCTCCACCAACAAAACTAGCTACACCTGGCAAATAATGAATCCAAGCTTCTTCTTTGATATTAATCCCTAACTCATTTGCCTTTAAAGGCGGAATAAAGTTAGCAGTTGGAATATACGGATCCAACCTAATATTATTTGGGTCAATACCTAAGAAAAGATGACTCATTGTTGTATTTCCTGCAAAAACAGCTGTCTTAATATCACTATACTCTATTCCCTGTTTATTGATTGCCTTATCTATCAATTCATTAATACTCTTGATTACTGCCTGGTGTAATCTTTCTAAACCACCCTCATTCTCAGTTACAAAGTTAATTCTGCCAATCACATCATCACCATAGTTAGCCTGTTTATTATAAGCTCCTTCACTTACTACTGTTTGACCAGTACTTAAGTCTACTAAATCTAAAGCTAATGTAGTAGTACCTATATCTACAGCTATTCCATAATCAGGATTTTCATCATCTGGTGAAATTAACTCTGAAACTTCATAATTTCCATTCAAAGCTGTTACTGAAACCTGTGTCTTCCAATCATTTTCTCGTAAGTGATCAGCTAATTCATTTAAAACGGATAATGGAGTTGTTAAAGGTGGTAATTCTCTATCTCGATTAATCTCAGTATAGAGTCTTTCTAAGTCACTAGCATTATCAACTAATGATGGTTCACTTAACTCCAGTTCTAACCTCTTATAGATAGGAGATAACTCTACTTCTTCCGCAATTTGTAATTCCTCTTCTGTTAAGAAGTCTTCATCATCTTCTACTAGAATTTGGTGTTTACTTAATCGTGACTCTGGTGGAATTTCAATAACTACATCACCGGTTATTTCTGTTTTACAAGCCAGAACATAACCTTGTGATAACTTGTCAGGGGAAAGATTCCCCTGATCAAGCTTATTCACTTCACCTTCTTTAACGATTACCTGGCACTTTCCACAACTTCCAGCACCACCACAGACCGCCTTAAGTTCAACTCCAGCATCTGCTGCCAATTCTAGTAAGTTCGTTCCCGAATCACAACTAACTTCTATTTCATTCGGCAAAAATTTAACTTTATTTTCTGCCATATCTACTCCTCCTTAAGACCAGACTGTTTAGTACTAGTTAAGCGCCTAGCTCTTTTTCCCATCTATTATTAATGAAACTTGGAATTCCAGAGCATTCACGTGGTCCAACAAGAACATCCCAACCTGAAGCTTCTTCTAGCTTACCACTAACAACAGCTACATGCCCAGGAATAATAACCTTTCTATGGCTTACTCTATCTTCAATATCTGTCTCTTCAACCATGATTTCACCGATCTTCTTACCTCCATATTTACCAGCAGAGTAAGCAGTAAGTACAGAAGTACCATCAGTATCAATCGGAATAATATATGCATCAAGCTTACCACCACTAATATCTCCTTCAACACTATAGTAAGTTAGTGAGAAGTTTGTAGTAATGAATACTGGTGATGACTCATCTGGTTCACCAACTTCATATACTTGATTTGGATCAACAGTAATTGGTACTCGTGGATCAGTATAGATATTCTGTCTTACAGATAATAATGGTAATAATTCTGCTAACTCAATAGCATCACTCAAGACTACAATACCAGCATACTTAGAAACATAAGTACTAGCTTGCATAATTTCTTCTTCATTGCTATCAGCATCAGTGAAAGTAATAGTTGGGAAACCGAATGGTCTAAACTTCTTCTTAATACATAGTCTTCTGATTACATTTTGATCAGCCAATACTTGCGCTGTCTCTCTAGAACCAGAATCTATAACTAAGTCTTTATGACCTAAGTCTTTTACTTTCTTAGATAACTCAGCTAAACTATCTAAGTCATCCCCTTTCACTGCTAATGGACATTCATTATCCATAGCTAAATTTGTCATTTCTTCATAATTATCTTCCGTTGCTGCATAAATTAATGGATTCTTATCAGCAACCACATCTAAAGCTCCTTCAATAGCCGCTGGATCTTGAGAAACTAATACTAAAGTACGGTCAGTATTTTCAGCAGTTACCTTTACCGCCTCTACAAAAGTATCAGCATCATCAGAATCGTTTACAACAGCTACCATATCTACTTCAATTACCTGCCCAACTCTTTCAAAAGTTAGAGCATCTGCTTTCTTTACTCTATCTGCAATAGCATCTACATCATTATCATCACTAACTGAAACTGCAATTCCAGTCTGATTAAAGAATGTTTTATCATGTCTAAATAACTCTGTCTCTCCACCTACAGCTAATTCGTAATCTCCACTTCCAATATTAATTTCTGCAATTGGAGGTGCAGAAGCAGCATCTAAAGCTTCCTTGGCCTCGTCTGAAACATCTGGACACTGGTCCAGTGAAGCTTTCCCCTCTGCTAACTTCATAGCAAAAGCTAAACAAGTAGGAGGCCCACATTCTCCACAGTTAGTTTGCGGTAATTTCTTGTAAATTTCTAATCCTGTTAAACCCATAATCTGATTTCTCCTTTCATATTGTTGAAATTAGTTTTTTAATATATTTTTTGGTGAAGGTTGAGCACCTAAAATGCTCAACCTTACTATTAAAACTTCAATCTTATTCAATTATTAATTAAATTCAGTCTTAAATTAACCCATAAGTGGGCCCATTTCTAAAGCAGGATGACCTTTCTCTTCTAGATATGGTAGAACTTCATCTACAGTAGTACCAACCGTTTCATCAGCAATCATATCATAGAAGTTATCAAGACCTAGCTCTTCACCACGTCTTTCAATATCTTCTTTCAAGTGTTCTTTTAATTCTTTAGGTATCCAAACTATTCTTCTTATACCGCCATCACCCTTAACAAATTTAGGACTGGCAACATATGACTTACCGATTCCCATGAATCCTGGCGTCTGATTTCCTCCACCTACTGTTCCAGCTAAAGTAGAGAATTTCATTCCAACAGGAGTCTGGCCGGCAAATTCACGGTTTACAATCATAAACCCATTTGCTTCTGGAAGCATCGCCATAATAGCCTCAAAGCATCCACAAGAAGTCATTGGCTTATCTATGATTGAATAGATATTTACTTCTTCAATATTACCACTTGACTCTTTATACTGTCTTTCATTACATCCTGTCCACTGCCCCTTATGATCATCAATACATTCTCCTAACTCCACAGGCTGGTTAGGACCAGTTGGTTCAATCTCATATGCTGCTTTAGCATCTAACCAACTAACTGCTCCACATAATCCAACTCGGTCAGGAGTTACAATACATACGTGATTTGGAGCAAAAGACTGACATAAAGTACAGTCATAGAATACATCTACTGACTCATCAGTAAGCTCTCTCATTCGATCATCACGTTTCTTATAACGTGCTCGAGCTTCTTCTAATCCTTCCTCAATCTTATCTTCATCAGTAATGATTCTAACCTGTAATCTATCAATAAGTGATGGATATTCAGACTTGAACTTAGCGTATAAGATATGACCTATACCTTCAATTGTAAATCCTTTATCCACCGCATCTTTACTAATTCGAACCCAGTTAATGTCACGCTGTCCTACGTGCCATAAACCTTCACCGTAGTTACAGAAGTAGTGTACTCTTCTTTCAAATACACCTTCGAAATCTTCTTCCATATTTCGGCCGTACACATCAACGAAGATACCTAGTGGTAGCTTGTCGCCATCTTCAATATCCTCAATATCAGGCCCGATAACTTCTACCTTGCCGTCTTCTACTTCTTCTTTCTCCCGCATTTTAACTAACTCAAAGGCTGGAGTTCTCTGCCCTCCGAACTCAACATACATATCACTACTTCTGATCTGCTCACCTTCAAATGCAGGTCCTACAGTAATTGGTACCGGAATATCTACAATTTCAATGTGGATATCCTGCAACTCAAGGCCTAACTGAACTGCTTCTTCGTAATCTTTTTCAGTTACGAACCAATCAGGAATCTCTTGTACATCCTGGTCAGTAATAACTGGTAGTCCTAAGTGGTTAGCAGCCATTCCAGCAGCAATTCTGACTTCATCTAACTCCCCTAGAACAAGAACGAATGCTTTAATTCGATCTCTAATATAAGTTAAGATTGCTTCATAATCACCACGTTCCTCACCACCGAAAGCTAACGCTGCTCTTACAGCAAAGTTAACAACGTGGATTACCTGAGTAAAGTGACCTAAAGGAATAGTTAAGTAATCAAGACCAATCTTAACATCCTCTTCAATTAGCTGCTCGATAATCTGGTCATTAAGAACTGTTAAGATACCTTTACCCTGTAAGTCCTTAACTAATTCAGCAGCCTCTTCACTACTGCGAGCTTTACCTACTATTAATGCAATCCCTGGAATTGTACCATCTACCAATGGTACTCCTAGCTCTCGTAATACTCCATCACTAACGAATCCAGTATAAACTTCATCTTCATATGGATCTTCATCGCCAATATACTTTAATGCCTCAATAATCTCAGCAGATATTGCTGTTAGCTCACCAGCCATCTTAGCCTCTTCAAAATCAAATTCATCTTCTTTTAGATTCTTCTTGAATTTATTTAAAATTCTTGGTAACTGTCCAAGTTTAGTTACCTTTGTTCCTTCCAATCCTGAAATAACAGGCAATTCATATCCAGTATCCGGATAAGCTATCTCTTGATCTGGACCATATTCGTAAAGTGCCTGATTAAGCCGAATTTCAGCAAAGCTAGTAGCAACTATAGTCCCTTCAATCGCTGCTTTACATACATCTATAGACATTTTATCTCCTCCTTATACTTACATATTCTTATTTACGCTTCTTTAGCTTTAGCCTTCATTTCTAATAACCATTTGCGTTCGTCAATCTCTGCAATTAACTTCTCAGCAGCAGCTTTCGGATCAGTTTCAACGATGAAGTAACCGTCAAATACGTCCTTAGCTATCTTAGTACCAACCTCAGTTACTAAAGAACTACCAGTAATCGGTACATTAACTCCAACGTGAGTAGGTAATCCTAAGGAAACTGCCCAACAGCCAATAGACACAGCCTTTTCATGCATAGCTTCAGGTGCACTAGCAACTAATGGTAAGTCACCGATATCTACACCTAATTTATTCGCAATAGCTGTGGCTAATTCAACCGCTCTGGAATTGTCAACACAAGATCCCATATGGAAGATTAATGGTAGCTCCATACCTAATGCATCTGCAGCTCCACTAAAGAATCGCTTAAGTCCTTCTCCTGCATACTTCTCAACTGCTTCTGGAAGTAATAAACCATTCTTACCGAAGGCATTAGCTACACATCCAGTAGCTAAGCATAATACATCATTTTTAGCTAACTCTTTAGCTACTTCCACGTGATTTCTATCTTGTGGTGTCTTAACGTTATTACAACCAGCAAATAAAGCTATACCTCTAATATCACCGGCAGCAATCGCATCAGTAATAACACTTAAAGGATCTTCTTCATTAATTTGACTGAAAGCATCTAATAATGTTTCTACACTAAATCCAGCCATTAATTTGCTTTTGTGGTCTGGAATATTAACTTTTTCTGGGTCACGTCTTCCATAAGCATCAATTGCAGTTCTAATAATCTCTTCTGCATCCTGGTCAGCAGTACTATCACTAAACTGAATATGTCTTGCTCCTGGAATCTTAACATGTGGCATAGTTGTAATCAACTCAGTATGGAAACAGTCAGATACATTCTTTAATGCTGGCATTATACACTGAATATCTACTACCATAGCATCTGCCGCTCCAGTCATAATTGCTAACTCTTGTGAAGCATAGTTAGCTACTAATGGCGCTCCCTGTCTCATTAAAAGCTCATTTCCTGTACAGCAGATTCCAACAACATTAATTCCATTTTTAGCTCCTGCTTCTTTAGCTTCATCTTCTAATGCTCTAGCAGCTTCTATAACTTTCTCACTTAGAACTGGTTCGTGACCATGAACTATAACATTAACCGCATCTTCATCTAACACTCCTAAGTTAGCTTCAGATTCAACTAACTCTGGAGTACCGAAGAATATATCTGATAAGTCAGTTCCGATAGTACAACCAACAAAGTCAGCTAATGCTCCTTTTAAACCACCAAAAATTAAGTTTAATGGGTCAGCATCCATTCCCATTGCTGTTCTATGAAGAGCCTGGTTAATAACATCATTAATACCAGTTGCAACAATATCGCACTTCTTAAATAATTCATAACGAGCTTCTGGTATCATTGGCTTTAAGAAGCTCATTTCCTCACCATGGAAGCCAATAAAGTTACCAACAGCCTCTTCAGCAACCTCCTTAGTTAACTCATTTACGTCTTTTCCTTCAGTTTCTAATCCTAACTTATTAGCAACCTTCATTAATTTCTCTTCATCTTTTACTTCATAACCTTCAATATGACCAGCAGCTACCTCTCTTAATAGTTCTGCTACGTGACGAGCATGATCAGAGTGAGAAGCAGTACCACCTACAATTGTTCTTACTAAGTTACGAGCTACAACTGAATAATCTTTCACTCCACAAATTCCTTCACTTCTACAAGGTCCTTGTAAGCAGTTCGTACAACAAAGTCCAGTACTTCCAAGGCCACACTGTGGTTGCATAGCCTCATAACGGTCCCAAATTGTCTCCATTCCTTTTTCTTCTGCTAGTTGAAGTATTTCTTGACTAGCAGGATCTTGTGATTTTGATTCAAAACTCATATATCTGTCAACCTCCTTATTCTTATTTTCAGAAAATTATGTTTTTCAGAAAATTATGTCTCTAGTAAAATCAATTATTAAAGCATTCTTTGAACCATACTGTTAAATACTTGTTATAGAGCAATAGTCTTTAGAGCAATCTTCAAATCCTTCTAGTTTCTAAATAAACACCCCATAAACAAATTGCACATCTAGCAGGTTACATAGCTATCATCCTTATGAAAGATTTATCTTCCCTTCATCAACAGTTAATACCCTATAAAATTTTTATAAAAAGGTACTATTACAATTCAATGGAAGCATAATAATGAAACCCCCTGCACCTACTAGAATATCATTTAACTTACTTATCACCTGCCTCCCTCAAAAGATTATTATATATATCTTTCATGCTGGGTCTTAATGCTTGAGATATCTTATCTTGTTGCTTCCTATCCATAGCAGAAGTAATTACTTCTTGGCTAAATGGTATAAATCCTAATATATCTTCAGCATGAAAGTAATTCACAATGAAATCTTTAGCTTCTTCATCATAAACTTTATTAGCTATAACCTTGAATATAGGAATTCCTAAATCTGCAGCCATCTTCTTTACTTTATCAGCTGTCTCAATACTTACTTGGCTTGGTTCAACAATAACAATCAAGCAATCTACATCCTTAGCTGTTCCTCGACTTAAGTGCTCAATTCCAGCTCCCATATCTAGGATTACTACTTCTTTCTTATCTATTAATAGTGATTCTATTAAGGAACGGAGAAAAGAGTTTTCTTTACAATAACACTCTGACCCTCCTTGTTTAGCAGCACCCATTCTTACAAATTTGATATTTCCTAACTTATAAGAATAGTCGTCCAATACATCATCAACAGTAGGGGTTAAACTAACAAATGAGCCTCCTCCTGAATTTTTGCCTTCTATTATATCTTCTAACTCTACTAATGGTTTAAGTTCTTTTGCATCCTCTTCTGGAATTCCTAGAGCAGTTGCTAAATTAGCATCTGGATCAGCATCAACAGCAAATACTTGATAATCATTCTGTGCAAATAATCTACTTAGATTTGCTGTTACTGTTGTCTTTCCTACTCCTCCTTTTCCTGAAATTGCTATCTTCATCCCTTTTCAGCACCTCTTTCTATAGATATTTAATGTTATTTTGAAATATTATAATGTTTTAAAATTTTCTGACTAATGGATTGACATTTATCATATTACTTATTTCATGCCATTAGTAGAACTTAAAGTATTTATATAGAAATTTTTGTTACTGTGGGCAAAAAAATATATAGTGTTTAATTAATTAGAATTATGAGAAGTTATAATTAAAAAATCAAATCATCATCTATAGGCGTCAATAATGTCTGATAAAATTTATAGAGAATAGAATGTAAGATTATTTAGTGAATTGAAGACTACAAAAAAGTGAATTGTAT
>Ga0247721_100403_pt1 | contig 14146 bp, 13 predicted proteins | sample MSEWel2017_08_16_FD_189089 | JGI IMG/M metagenome (GOLD analysis project Ga0247721, IMG submission 189089) | Subsurface sediment microbial communities from gas well in West Virginia, United States - MSEEL Well Study Marcellus 3H_2017_08_16 | ecosystem: Environmental > Terrestrial > Deep...
AACAAAGTATCACATCCCATTTATTAATAGTTATTCTATAATAAAGTTAATTTTTACACAAGATAATAAAGACTAATCCCGGGTAAACCACTTACATTTTATCATAAATGCTTAACTTTGCAAATAACTATTCTGAGTAATTCACTAAGAAATTTGCAATTTATTTTTATTATGCTATAATTATAATGTGATAAAAATAACTCATGACTTTTTTTAGTAATCCATGTGAAATTATATATTAAATCTTAATAAAACCGGTCATGAAAAAATTACTCTAATAAAATCTAAGAAATACAAATATTAAAGGAGGTAAAAAATTGAGTAATAACATTATAGTACTTGGAGCAGGATATGGTGGAGTAACCGCTGCCCAAACTCTCCATAAAAAGTTAAAAAAACACCCTGACTCTACAATTACTCTCATTGACAGGAATTCGTATCATACCCTGTTAACAGAATTACATGAGGTGGCAGGTAAGAGGATTGAAGAAGATGCTCTTGAAATTGATTTAGAAAGAATCTTCTCATCAACTCGAGTCAATATAGTTCAGGACGAAATCAACGATATCGATTTCGAAAATCAGATTTTAAGTTCTGATGATCACCAGTACAGCTATGATTATTTAATTATGGGAGCCGGAAGTAAGCCAAGCTCCTGTGGAGTTGAAGGTGTAGAAGAACATGCCTTTACTCTCTGGTCAATGGATGACTCTAAGTCTATCAGAAGACATGTTGAAAAGTGTCTACAGGAAGCACGAATGACAGATGATCAGGCTGAAAGAAAGGAACTGCTTTCATTTGCAGTTGCCGGTGGAGGTTTTACCGGTGTCGAAATGGTTGGTGAATTAATTGAATGGCTTGATGAATACAGTAAAGAATATAATATCTCGCGAGATGAAATAGAAATTTATAACTTTGAAGGTCTTGATCAAATACTTCCAAATCTCAGTGATGAACTGGTTAAAAAAGCAAGTAATTATATGAGAAAGAAGGGAGTTAATGTTAAGACAGGTGAGTTTGTTGATAAAATAGAAGAAAATAAATTAATTTTAAATGATGGCTTAGAAGTCAAAGCTCGAACCATCATCTGGACCTGTGGTGTAGAGGCAGCTGACTTTGCTGCAAATTCTGGTCTGGCTACAAGTCGGGCAAATAGAATTAAAGTTAATAAATATCTGCAGACAGAAAGTTATTCCAATGTCTATGCTATTGGTGATAATGCAGCAGCTCCCTGGAATAATGATCAGATTTTACCTGCTTTAGTGGAATCTGCACAGCAGACAGGTGAATGTGCAGCTAAAAATATTATAGCTGATATTAAAGGTGGCTCCAAAGAAGAACTTGAAGCTAATTTACACGGAGTAATGGTTTCAGTTGGAAGCAGCTATGCAGTAGCTGAAGTAATGGGCTTATCTTTAACGGGAATTCCAGCTATGTTTATGAAACATTCTGTTAACATGTTCTACCGCTTTGAAATTGGTGGATTAAAAGAAACTCACAGTTTAATTACTGATTATATGAAAGAACAGGCTTCTCACAAAGGATTACTGCCAAGTCTATTTGGTTTTGTCAGTGAGACTTCCAGATCACTCTGGCTGGTTCTTTTACGTGTTTTTGTTGGAATCATGTGGCTGTATGAAGGTTATACTAAAGTAAGAGATGGCTGGCTGCAGAGTGGAGATTATCTGGTTTCTGGAGCTTCATCATCACCGATTGGCGACTATGCTGTCGGCTGGTATGTCTGGTTAAACGAGGCTATAATCTTTAAGTTTCCTCTCTTCTTCCAGACTGTTGTAACTTTAAGTATGATCGGAATCGGACTCTCTTTAATCTTTGGTTTATTTGCAAGTCTGGGTGCCTTAGGTTCGGCTGGATTTTCAGTTAACTTTTTACTGGCCGGTCAGTATGCACACTGGTCCAGTGACTGGCCCGGACACTTTAGTCCCCTATTCTGGTTCTTCTTTGCTTCAATTGCTTTAATCGGTTCCGGACGCTCCTTTGGCCTGGATTATTATGTTCTGCCCTGGCTGAAGAGTAAAATCTGGAGTAGACCAAAAGATAAAGATCAGGATCTGCAGAAAGTAGTTAAAAAGTAAATTAACGATTAATTTATTCTTGATAAGTAAATTAAATAAGAAAAAAGCAGGAGCTGAGTTAAAGCTCCTGCTTTTTTTATCTTTTATTTGTTTTCAGCAGCAGTTTTTCTTAATAAATAATTCTAAAACAAATATTTTAAGCTAACTAAAAAATAATCTATTCTATTTCTGGCTCCATAAAATAATTTTTTAAGTTTGCCCTGATTCTGCTGCAGCCTCTTTTCGTCTAAAGCAGCTGCAAAATAAAGGCGATCCGAATGATTTTTGCCCGTAGCAAAGCTAAAAGCATTGTAGACATCTACAGCTTTAAAACCACTATTTTTAAGCAGTCTTAAAATAGTTTCAATTTTATATCCCCGCTCACTGTGAGTCTCTTCAAAACAGGGAAGCTGGTCATTATCCGGACAGATTTTTAACTTCACCTGCCATAAATTCTCTTTAGCCTTTACAATATCCTCCCAGAAGCATTCATAACTATCTCCCTCAATCACAAATGATTTTTCTTCAATAGTATTAATTCTGCCAACTGAATTCATATCGAAGATGAACAAGCCATCATTATTTAAAGATCGAGCAGCACTTTCAAAACAGCCCTGCAGTTGATCAATATCAGTCAGATAATTAAGGCTGTCAAAGAAGGAAACAATCAAATCAAATTTATCCTTGAAATGAAAATCAGTCATGTTTTGAGCTTTAAAGTTAACGGTTAAATTTCTCTTATTTTGCTGCAGCTGATAGGATGAGTTATTATTTTGGACCTTAAAGTTACTAAATTTTTGCGAGTTATAAAGTTCAGCCTCCAACTTTTCAGCAGCTTTAGAAAGCATTGCTGAAGATAAATCGAGAGCTGTGATTCTATTCAGTGACTGCAGCTCAATTAATTTTAGAGTCATATTTGAAGTGCCGGAAGCAAGCTCCAGTGCTGACTCGGGCTGGTGCTGATAATATTTTAGTAAATCCCCTAAATAACGGAACCAGTAATTATAAGGAACATTTTTCATTACATCATCGTAAATTTCAGCAAAATATGTGGTATAACTCTGCTCCATTTTTAGCCCCTATCTTTTGCCAGCTGCATTAAAAAATCAAGATATTCATAAACTTCTCTGCTTCCTTCTCCAGTCTGGGCAGAAAAGAAAGTAAAATTATCTTCATCTGTTAAATTTAATTCTTTATAAATTAGTTTTTTCTGTTTGAATTTTTTATTGTTAGATATTTTATCTACCTTGGTGGCAGCAATTAAATAACTTAAACCACTGGCCTGCAGCCATTCGACCATCATTTTATCATCTTTAGTTGGTTTGTGGCGGCAGTCGATAATCTGGACAACTCCGATTAAGTTTTCGCGATAGTTTAAATAGGTATCAATTAACTCTGCCCAGTCATCTTTGACTTTCTGCGGCACATTTGCAAAACCATAGCCGGGTAAATCAACCAGGTAAAACTTATCATCAATATTAAAGTAATTTAGAGATTGAGTTCTACCCGGAGTATTACTTGTCCTGGCCAGCTTTTTCTGCCTGGTAATTCTATTGATTAATGATGATTTACCAACATTTGAGCGGCCGCTAAAGGCTACCTCAGGCTGCTGCAGCCTGGGGCAGTCTTCATATTTATAGACACTTTTATAAAATTCAGCATTACTGATCTGCATGATTCTCATCCTCTAATAACAGGATATCCATTACCTCATCCATATGGGAAACAAAAGTTACATTTAAACCTCGGGTAATTTCTTTTTCAATTTCTTTAAATTTATTCTCATTTTTCTTAGGTAAAATAAAGTTATTAATTCCTGCTCTGCGGCCGGCCAGTATTTTTGTTTTTAAACCACCGATCGGCAGCACTCTACCTCTTAAAGAAATTTCTCCAGTCATTGCATAATCACCGCGAACTTTACGCCCTGTTAGAGCTGAAGCAAGAGCAATTGCAATTGTAATTCCTGCAGATGGTCCATCTTTAGGAACTGCACCCTGAGGAACGTGAATATGGATATCATATTTCTTATAAAAACCATCAGTCAGATTTAATTCATTCTGCTTGGAGCGGACATAACTTAAGGCTGCCTGGGCAGACTCTTTCATTACATCACCTAAAGAACCTGTTAGGGTTAATTCTCCCTTGCCGGGAACAACAGCTACCTCGATATCCAGAATATCTCCACCTGCCTGATTATAGGCAAGACCGGTAGCTACTCCAACCCTATCTTCCAGATCACTTTCCTGATGCTCATAATCTGCCAGTCCCAGATATTTTTCTACACTGTTGACTGCAACCAGAGCTTTGTGATCTCTACCTTCCACAAACTCTTTCGCTACCTTGCGGGTAACAGCAGCCAGTTTACGCTCCAGATTTCTTACTCCTGCTTCTCTGGTATATTCTCTAATTACCTTTAAGATAGCATTTGAAGAAATATTAATCTGATCTTCTTCTAAACCGTGATCCTCATAAATTTTAGGCAGCAGATGACCTTCTGCAATCTTTAATTTCTCATCTTCTGTATAGCCGGGAATCTCAATTAATTCCATTCTGTCCAGAAGTGGTGCTGGAATAGTGTGAGCCACATTGGCTGTTGTCACAAATAAAACCTGAGAAAGATCAAACGGTACTTCCAGATAATGGTCTCCAAATTCCTTGTTCTGCTCTGGGTCTAGAACTTCAAGCAGAGCGGATGCTGGGTCTCCTCTAAAATCTGAACTCATCTTATCAACTTCATCCAGCAGAAAGACTGGATTTTTGCTGCCGGCATCACGCATCGCATTAATTATTCTACCGGGACGAGAACCAATATAGGTCCGGCGGTGACCTCTAATTTCTGCCTCATCTCTAACTCCACCTAAGGATAGGCGGACAAAATCTCTGTCCAATGCTCTGGCGATTGAACGTCCAAGTGAGGTTTTACCAACACCGGGAGCACCTACCAGACATAAAATTGGACTCTTTTTAGCCGGAGCCATCTTGCGGACTGCCAGATATTCTAAAATTCTTTCTTTAACATCTTTTAAACCGTAGTGGTCTGTTTCCAAAATCTCCTCTGAATTTTTGATATCAATTTCTTCTTCTTTTTCTTTATTCCAGGGAAGATCTAAAACACAGTCTAAGTAATTACGAATAACTGTGGCCTCTGGTGACATATTTGGTGTTCGATCCAGCTTTTCAATCTCTTCCTCCACTTTTTCAGCCACATTTTCCGGCAAATCGGCCTCTTCCAGTTTTTCATAATACTCTTCTATTTCATCAGTTGAGCTTTTATCTTCGTCAAGTTCATCCTGAATAACCTTCATTTTTTCTCTTAAATAATATTCTTTTTGATTTTTTTCAACTTTCTTTTTGACTCTTTTATTAATATCCTGCTCAATTTTTAAAACTTCAATTTCATCCTGCAGCAGGCTCAGCATTTTTTCCAGCCGCTGAATAATATCTGTTGCCTCCAGCAATTCCTGGAGCTGCTGATATTTCAATTCAACCTGAGAAGAAATCACATCAGCCAGACGGCCGGGTTCTTCAATATTACTGGCTGACATAATTGTTTCAGCCGGCAGATTGCGATTATATTTAATATATTTTTCAAACTCTTTAACTACAGTTCTCATTAAAGCTTTAACATCAGTAGTTACTTCAACCTTTTCTTCCGGTCGACTTTCTGCTTCTACCAGAAAATATTCTTCTGTGTCAAGATAATCAATAACTTCAGCTCTCTCCAAACCTTCTACTACTACTTTAATCATTCCATTTGGGAGCTTAACCAGCTGTTTTACCTCAGCAATTGTACCAAACTGGTAAATATCATCTATTTCAGGCTTCTCTACTGTTTCATCCTTCTGAGCGGCAATAATAATTTTCTTTTCTTCCATCATTGCTTCCTCAAGGGCAGCCACAGATTTATCTCTGCCTACCAGTAAAGGAATTACCATATGTGGAAAAACAATTACACCCCGTGATGCAAGTAGAGGTAGTTCCATAACTTCTTTAATTTCATTTTCTTCAGACATTTATTTTCACCTCTATCAATTATATTTAAAAACTTACTTCTAATAAATTCATCTACTTTAATAATTCTGGATTCTTTAGCTTTCCCCTCCAAAATCATTCAAAAAAACGAAAGAGATAATACCACTCACTCATCAGGAGTAATATTATCTCTAGATCATCTCTCACAGCTTAAGAATATTAAAGCGTTTACTTTATTTAATCTTTTGGCTGTTAAGCGCTTTCTTCCTCTTCCAGACTCTCATCCTCAATCTCCAGAATTGGATCAGCATCTTCTTCTATAACTTCTTTAGTAATAATACACTTTTTGATTTCTGGTCTTGAAGGCAGATCATACATAATATCTAAAACAGCATTTTCTACAACTGATCTTAAGCCGCGAGCTCCTGTATCACGCTCTAAAGCCTTAGCAGCAATTGATTTTAAAGCTTCATCTGTAAACTCAAGCTCTATATCATCCATTGCAAAGAACTTCTCATACTGTTTTACTAAAGCATTGCGCGGTTCCTTCATAATCCGCACCATATCTTCTGCCTCAAGCTGATCTAAAGTTACCTGAACAGGCATTCTACCAATAAATTCAGGGATTAAACCATAGTGCAGTAAATCCTGAGGCTGAATATGCTTTAGAGTATCTCCAATATTTTTATCCTCTTCTTTGGTCTTGATATCAGCACCAAAACCCATTACCTTTTCGCTGATGCGGGAGTCAATCAATTTCTCCAGACCATCAAAAGCTCCACCAGCAATAAAGAGAATATTGGTTGTATCTATCTGAATAAATTCCTGATGAGGATGTTTGCGCCCACCCTGTGGTGGCACACTGGCAACAGTACCCTCTATGATTTTAAGCAGGGCCTGCTGAACTCCTTCACCGGAAACATCTCTAGTAATCGATGTGTTTTCTGATTTACGAGCTATTTTATCAATTTCATCAACATAGATAATACCCTTTTCAGCTTTTTCTACATCATAATCAGCAGCCTGAATAAGCTTGAGCAGAATGTTTTCGACATCTTCTCCTACATACCCGGCCTCTGTTAAAGATGTAGCATCAGTTATTGCAATTGGTACATCTATTATTTTAGCAAGAGTTTGAGCCATCAGTGTCTTACCACAGCCAGTAGGTCCAACCATCATTATATTACTCTTCTGTAATTCAACATCGTCAACCATCATATTGGAGTTGACACGTTTATAATGATTATAGACAGCTACTGATAAAGATTTCTTGGCTCTTTCCTGACCTATTACATATTGATCTAAATATTCTTTTATCTGTTTGGGCTTTGGAACACTTTCAAATTCAAGTTCCAATTCCTCGTCTAATTCTTCTTCTACAATTTCATTACAGAGCTCTATACATTCATCACAGATATAGACTCCTGGACCGGCAACAAGTTTCTTTACCTGATCCTGGCTTTTACCACAAAAGGAACACTTTAGTTCCCCATCTTCGTGATCATGATCGCCAAATTTGAACATTATATCACCTCTCGGGCTAAATTACTTTTCCTTTAATTCGTTACGGGTAATTACCTCATCAATCAATCCATAATCTACAGCTTCTTCTGCAGTCATGAAATTATCCTTTTCGACATCCTTACCAATTTGTTCTGCACTTTTACCTGTGTGTTTGCTGAGAATATTGTTCAGCAATTCTCTAATTCTCATTAATTCTTTAATATGGATTTCAGCATCAGTTGCTTTTCCCTGTGCTCCACCGGCTGGCTGATGAATCATAACTCTTGCATAAGGAAGAGCATAACGCTTTCCTTCTGCACCAGCAGCAAGCAGCAGGGCACCAGCACTTGCAGCCTGTCCCATACCAATTGTTACAACATCAGGTTTAATATACTGCATTGTATCATACATCGCCAGAGCAGCAGTTACTGAACCGCCCGGACTGTTTATATATAAATAGATATCTTTATCTGGATTATCTGCTTCTAAAAAGAGCAGCTGTGCAATAACAGTATTTGCTACATCATCTGTTACTGGTGAACCCAAAAATACAATTCTATCCTTTAAAAGTCGGGAATAAATATCATAAGATCTTTCCCCACGATTAGTCTGTTCAACTACCATTGGAATAAGGCTCATCGTTTAAAACCTCCCTTTATTTTTTGGTACCTGGTACCCGAAAATATTTTTGTACCTGATACCTGTATATAATTATATCTAAATAGCTAATGAAAAACAGTTATTGTTTAACATTCTAATCAAAATTTAATTATTATCGATTAAGAAATCAATAGTTTTTTGTCTTCTGATATCTTCTTTGAGCTGAGAAAGCTGTCCCTGCATCTGCAGAATAGCTTTAATTTGTTCTGGGTCCTGTTCATGCATTTCTGCAATCTCATTTACCTTATCTTCGATCTCTTCATCTGTAACTTCAATATCTTCTACATCAGCAATAGCTTCCAGAACTAACAGTTCTTTTGCTCTCTCAGAAGCTGTTTCTTTATTCTGTTCTCTCCAGCCTTCTTCGTCCATACCCATATAGCCCAGGTAGTCTTCTACATCCATACCCTGCTGGGAAATAGACTGAGATAAACGCTGGAACATTTGATCAAGCTGCTCATCTACAAGAGTATCAGTCATATTAACTTCAGCGTTTTCACTTGCTTTTTTAATTAATTCTTCTCTAAAGTTATTTTCAGCTGAATTTTCCTTCTGCTCAGCTAATTCTTCTTCAATGCTAACTCTTAATTCTTCCATTGTTTCGTAATCACTTGCTTCTTTAGCAAAGTCATCATCTAATTCCGGTCTCTGCTTAACTTTAATTTCTTTAAGGAGTACATCAAAGGAAGCATCTGCTCCAGCAAGATCATCTGCATGATAATCTTCCGGGAATGTTACTTCTACAGATTTTTCTTCTCCAACCTTCATTCCAACTAACTGTTCTTCAAATCCTGGAATAAAGCTTCCGGAGCCAATTTCTAAACTGTATTCTTCTGCAGAACCACCAGGGAATTCTTCCCCATCTACATAACCGGTAAAGTCAATAATTGCAAAATCGCCTTCCTGCAGTTCTTCACGCTCTGCAGTAGTTAGCTGGCTGTGTTCATCCTGCATTTTTTCCAGACGCTGAGCAATTTCTTCATCTTTTACATCAGTATCTTCTTTTTCAATACCTAAACCTTTATAATCACCAAGTTCAACTTCAGGTTTAACCTCTACTATTGCAGTAAAAGTAGCAGCTTCTCCCTTGGAGATATAAAAATCTTCTATATCAGGTTGAGCAATCGGCTCAATATCTGCTTCCTCCACAGCCTCACTGTATCCCTGAGGAATCAGAATATCAAGTGCATCTTTATGCAGAACTTCTTCCCCAAATCTCTGTTCAATAATTTTACGGGGAGCTTTACCCTTTCTGAAACCAGGAATCTCAATATCTTTAACTACCTTACGATAAGCCTGCTCGAGTGCCTCATCTACCTGATCACTTTCTATTTCAACTTCCAGTTTAACTTTATTACCTTCCAGTACTTCTTTTTTTACTTCCATTAATATTCCTCCTAACTGATATTTAAATAAAACTTTTAAAAAAACTCTCTATATGTTAATAATCCCCGATCTGGCACCGGGCCAATATCGGGGGTCAATGACAGAATTATTAAATGGTGCGAAAGGTGGGACTCGAACCCACACGGGGATTGCCCACTAGATCCTAAATCTAGCGCGTCTGCCAATTCCGCCACTTTCGCATAGTAAATAATGCTGTGAGTGAAAACTTCTTTTTTTCTTTTTCACAAAAAGCACATATAATGTTAGCACAGCTTTTTGCTCTTGTCAAGGATTTTTTGAAAATTATCAGCTAAATTTCAAAATTTAATAATTATTGAAATCTAAATCCCTGCAGCAAAATTTTCATCTTTTCAATTATATAATAAATCTGAGGAAATTTCCAGTGAATTTTAAAATTAATTTAATCTTTTTCGATTTCTATCTCTATTGTTTCTGATTCCAGCTCTTTCCACCTGCGAAAATGCTCGAGTTCCTGAGAAAGCTGTCTGAAGGCAAGAATAAAAGCAGCTGCATCATCTGTAAAACCAATCCCAGGTAAAAAATCAGGTATAAGATCTGTTGGCAAAATGAGATAGGCCAGGGTTGCAACTATCCAGCCTACTGCAGCCTCATTAAGTTCAAAATTACCCTTTGAATACTCACTCAGCATTTCCAGCAGTTCTGTAACTTTATCTATAAAAGGTAGTTTATAATTTTTCGCTTCAATAAATTCACGACTTCGATCGAGAATTCTGCTTACACTTTCATGTCCGGTACCCCATTTATTGGTCAAACGGCCCAGAAAAGCAAGCAGTTCATTGTTATTAAAATCTTTTTTCATATTTTCACCACCTGTTATTGATTATCTTAGTCTGATTACTTACCTCTTTAGTACTCTAAATTATTCACTGGGAATTATCAGGTTTCATTAGTGATAGGTCCACTTTTCTTCCTTTAACATTTAAAGATCTGTTTAATAACTCCTCTACAGCTGCAAATTTATCGATATACATTTCTTCAGTTGTAAACTTAGCATAATGTCGATGCAGAAAATTATCTATTCCCATAAATAAAATCTCTGTAACTTCTTCCGGATAATCAGTTTCAAACTCTCCTCTTTCCACACCTTCTTTTACTATAGCAGTAAAAATAGGCATAAATTTATTCCAGAATTCTTTGTTTCTTTCTTTCATAAATTTAGCATTTTCATCAATTTTAAAGAATTCATAAACTTTAAAGTTACCCCTTCTGCTAAATATCAAGCGTAAAATAACCTTTTCTAATTTTTCCAGAGAAGACATTTCTTTGTTTTCTAATACATGTCTTGCTTTTTTTTCGGTTTTTCTGTACCTTTTTTCTAAAAGAGATGAAATAATATCTTCCTTAGTATCAAAATAATAATAAAACGTACCCTTTGCTACTCCTGCTCGAGCTGCAATATCTTTTACAGTTGTCTTTTCGAAGCCTTCTTCAATAAATAGTTTTTCAGCTTCATTTAATATTGTATTACGCCTCTGAAGCGATTTTTTTGTTTGTTTTGCCACTCTTATTAACCCCCACTTATTTTTTTGACTTAAAGTCAAGACAGAGTGATTTCATTATAGCACAAGTTTTCTACAAATTAAATCATTTATCTTAATTATATCCTTTATAAAAGTTATTAGTCAAGATTATTAATAAGATAAATTAATAAAGGGCAGAAAAAATCAATCAAATAATTTAGTCCTGCTAAAATTAGGCATAAAAAAAGACACCGTTAAAGGTGTTTAAATGGGGTGGATGATGGGGCTTGAACCCACGGCCTCGGGAGCCACAATCCCGCGCTCTAGCCAACTGAGCTACATCCACCATATTTGGTTTTAATTTTAAAATGGCGCGCCCGACAGGATTCGAACCTGTGGCCTACGGATTAGAAGTCCGTTGCTCTATCCGGGCTGAGCTACGGGCGCATAAAATGGAGCGGGAAACGAGACTCGAACTCGCGACCCTCAGCTTGGAAGGCTGATGCTCTAGCCAACTGAGCTACTCCCGCTTAAAAATTTGCTATAATTTAAAATGGTCGGAGCGAAAGGATTTGAACCTTCGACCCCCTGCTCCCAAAGCAGGTGCGCTACCAAACTGCGCCACGCTCCGACGTGTTTTGTGCCGCAAAAATTAATAACTTTTTTCGCGACGACAATTAATAGTATATAGTAAATGCCGCTTTCGGTCAAAGAGAAAAACGGCATTTATCAACCTTTAGGACAGATTAAATAGTTAATACTTCTATTTTTTAGTTGTAGCTCTCTTTTAGTTTGGTTTTCATTTTCTTTAATGCCCGGCCTCGATGGCTGATTTTATTCTTTTCTGCCTGGCTAATCTGGGCCATAGTCAGGCCATATTCAGGTAGATAAAAGATAGGGTCATAGCCAAAACCATTTTCACCGGCAGGCTCTTCGGCAATAATACCTTCACATCGACCTTCTGCAGTAATTTCAATCTTTCTAAAAGGATCTACCAGAGCGATCACTGAAATAAAGGCTGCCTTTCTTTTGGACTCTGGCTGTCCTTTTAAAAGCTTTAGTATCTTTAAGTACTTCTGCTGATCATCCAAATCTTCTCCCCCAAAACGGGCCGAATATATTCCGGGGGCTCCATCCAGATAGTCTACAGAAAGACCTGAATCATCAGCAAGTACAATCTGGTTTAGTTCTTCTGCCCTCTGCCTTGCCTTTTTTAGGGCATTCTCTCTGTAAGTTTTGCCATCTTCTACAACCTCCGGCAGATCAAGTTCCGGGTCAAGACCTTCAAAATCAAAGTTAAGATCAGCAAAGAAGGCCTTGATTTCTTCTATCTTGTGCTGGTTACCGCTGCCAATAATAATTTTCTCCATACTATTCACCTACCAGAGCCAGCTTTTGTTCTTCTATTAGTTCTAAAATCCCCTTTTCTGCCAGATCATAGAGCTGATCAAGCTCATCTCTGCTGAAAGGATGTTCTTCGGCTGTTCCCTGGATCTCAATTATTTCTCCTGCTTCTGTCATTGCAATATTCATATCTACCTGAGCCTTAAAATCCTCTTCGTAGCAGAGGTCCAGCATTGGTGTTCCATCAACTATACCTACACTTGTGGCCGCCATATATCCATTTAAAGGATTTTCCTCTAGCTTACCTTCAGCAAGCATAAAATTAACTGCATCTACCAGAGCAACATAGGCACCGGTAATTGAAGCAGTTCTGGTTCCACCATCAGCCTGCAGAACATCACAGTCTACCCAGATTGTGCGCTCTCCCATTTTATCAAGATCGATAATTGCTCTTAAGCTCCTGCCAATCAGACGCTGAATCTCCTGAGTTCTGCCGCTTAATTTCCTTTTGGCAGCTTCTCTAATATTTCTATCCTGGGTAGCTCTGGGCAGTAAAGAATATTCAGCAGTTAACCAGCCTTTATTCTGACCTCTTAAAAAGTAGGGAACACTGTCTTCAATAGATACATTACATAAGACCATAGTATCACCGGTTTCTACTAAAACAGAACCTTCGGCATATTTGGTATAGTTTCTGGTAATTTCAACTTCTCTTAATTGATTTACTTTTCTTCCATCATTACGCATTATATAATTTCCTCCCAATTGAATTCTTGACTAAAAATATTTTCTTCTTTAAATTCTAATACTTCCAGGCCTAAAAATCTGCGTCCATGTTCCAGAAACCTTCTAGAAATTCTGCTCTGATCACTCACAATAAACTTATGCTCAGCCTCAGCTGCAGCTTTATTCTTTAATAGGCCTATTTTATTTAGAGTTTCCTTAACCTCAACCGCCATCTCATGGGCAGGGTTAATTAAAGTTACCTCAGCTCCCATTATCTCTGCCAAAACTGGACTTAGATAAGGAAAATGGGTACAGCCCAAAATCAAAGAATCAACTTCAGCTTCTTTGAGCGGCTGCAGATATTTTTTGGCAGTTTTTTTGACTTCAGGACCGTCAAATTTGCCTTCTTCTACCAGATCAACAAATTCCGGGCAGGCCTCAGCGTAGAGACCAGCCTTACTGTTCAGCTTCAATATTGCCTCCTGATAGGCACGACTGTTTACTGTTCCTTCTGTGCCGATAACTGCAATTTTTTGACTGCTGCTGATTTTTACCGCTTTAGCAGCAGCACTTTTTATCATTCCAAAAATTGGTATATCAAATTTGTTTTGAACATAGTCCAGAGCTGCAGAAGTAGCTGTATTGCAGGCAATAACAACCGCTTTGACATTTTTTTCGGTGATCAAATAGTTTATTATTTTTTCTACATATTCCCTGACTAAATTTAAATCCTTTGGTCCATAAGGAAGATGCAGAGTATCACCATAGTAAATAATATCTTCTTCTGGCAGCAGTTTAAAAATCTCGCGAGCAACTGTCAGGCCTCCAACACCTGAATCCAGCAGCCCAATTGCTCTATTTGAGTCTTCCAACAAAACCAACTCCTAATTATTTAATTAACTACCCTCAGTTAGTTTTTGATTGTACATCAAGGGCTGGCTTAAGTCAAGATGACCAACCAGACTTTCAACTTCTTCC
>Ga0247721_100404_pt1 | contig 14141 bp, 14 predicted proteins | sample MSEWel2017_08_16_FD_189089 | JGI IMG/M metagenome (GOLD analysis project Ga0247721, IMG submission 189089) | Subsurface sediment microbial communities from gas well in West Virginia, United States - MSEEL Well Study Marcellus 3H_2017_08_16 | ecosystem: Environmental > Terrestrial > Deep...
TCTATGTTTTTAGAGAAAAATCATAATAAAAACTCTTTCACCCACTGGGTGAAAATAATATTTTGATAGAATGTTGCTATATTAGGACTGATAATTTATTTCGTGGTTGCTATGAATAATTCAGGTTAAATTTTAATTATTGTCCAGTATGTTATATACTTAACTAGCATTTGTAAAAAAATCCAAAATAGATTTGAAAGTAAGGAGGCAGATTTAGAAATGAATCAAGATCAAAATAACAGCGAAAATTTTAACAAGAACCTGGAAAATAATGATTTAAAAGAGCAGCTTAATAGTATTAAATCATTTATGCAGAAATATCTGGGTGGAATCAGTATCTGGATAATTGTAATTGTAGTTATCACTCTCTGGGCTGCTCAGGGGTTATACACAATTAATGAGCCAGAAGTTGGTCTGGTCAAAAGGTTTGGTAAACATGTGCGGACAGTTGGACCAGGACTGCACTATCACATTCCCGCACCAGTAGAAACAGCAATTCCAGTTGATGTAAAATCGGTTCGTAAAATTGAGGTGGGGTATGAAACGATATCACCTCCACCCAATCCGAAATACAGATCAAATAAAGAAGAGGCATTGATGCTGACAGCTGATAACAACATAGTCCATATTGAATTTGCCGTACAGTATAAAATACAGAATGCTGAAAACTATGCCTTTAATGTCATAGATGCCAGGACTTTGCTGAAAGAAATGGCTGAGGCGGTAATGAGAGAAGAGGTAGCTAAAACTAACTTTGAAGATATTATAACTACCTCCAGAGGAGAAATAGCACAGAATGTTCACACTGGACTGCAGAAGCTTGTAAACACCTATGATACAGGAATGATGGTGGAAAATGTAAAATTACAGGATGCAAATCCACCTCAGCCGGTAACAGCAGCTTTTGATGATGTAAATAGTGCCAAAGAAAACAAGGAAAATTATATTAATCAAGGCAATGCCTATGCTAATGAAGTAATACCTCAGGCAGAAGGAAAGGCCGCTCATGTAATAAATAGCGCTGAAGCGTATAAAGAGGAAAAAGTTGCTCGAGCCCAGGGTGATGTGGCTAAATTCAAAAATGTTTTAACTGAGTATAGGATGGGTAGTAAAGAAGTTACCAGAACCAGACTTTATATTGAAGCAATCGAAGAAGTTTTACCAAACACAGAAAAAATCATACTCCCTAAAAATGAGGAAGGAAATTCTGTTTTAAAATTACTTGACTTAAATAAATTGAGAAATACCGGAGGTGAGAGTAAATGAAAAAATTACTAACTTTTTTAGTGGTAATTTTAGTTATCGTGCTGGCTTATAACTTTTTTACTTTTACTGTTGATGAAACTAAAACAGCAGTTGTTAAACAGTTTGGTGAGGTAGTAAAGATTTCTAAAGAGCCGGGGCTGCATTTTAAAATGCCCTTTGTTCAAAATGTTATCTATCTTGAAGATAGAATTTTATCCTATGATATAGAACCACGAAAACTGATTACCTCTGATAAAAAACATCTGCTGGTTAATAATTATGCACTCTGGAAAATTGATGATCCACTAAAATTTGTGCAGTCAATGAGTGGACAGCGGACACTTGCTCAGACCAGGATCGATGATATTGTTTATTCCAATCTCCGCAATAAACTGGCTTCAGAGACTTTTGATAATATAGTCTCCGAAAAAAGAATTGCTTATCTCAACTCAATAACTGAAGAGAGCAGAAAGCAGTTAAAAGATTATGGAATTCATTTAATAGATGTAAAAATTAAAAGAGCGGATTTACCTGAGGCTAACGAAGAAGCTGTCTATGAAAGAATGTCTTCAGAAAGAAAACAGAGAGCTAAACAAATAAGAGCTCAGGGTCAGAGGGAATCTGAGATTATTAAAGCTGAGGCTGATAAAGAAGCTGAAATTATCGGTGCTCAGGCTGAAAAAAAAGCCCAGGAATTAAGAGGTCAGGGTGATGCTAAAGCACTGCAGGTTTATAGTGATGTCTACAGTCAGGATACTGAATTCTATAAATTTTGGCGCAGTTTGCAGTCATATAAGAACTCTCTTAAAGAAAAAACTACTATCATTCTATCCGAGGATATGGAGTATCTAAAATATCTAAATCCTGCAAATTAAAGAATATATGATTTTCTATATTTATCTGCCCTTCTCTTTTTGAGGAGGGCTTTTAAATTATATTTAAAAATGTTATGATTAGATTAGTGTTTTAAAAACCATATATCTAGTAGGGAGGAGCTAAAAAATGAGCAAGAAAAATTTAGACTGGGAAAACCTTGGTTTTGAATATCATGAGACAGATAAGAGGTACATAGCAAATTATAAAAATGGTGAGTGGGGTAAGGGAAAATTGATTTCTGACCCCAATGTAGTGATTAATGAGAGTGCAGCTGTTTTACAGTACTGTCAGCAGGTATTTGAGGGCTTAAAGGCCTTTACTACTAAAGATGGAAGTGCAGCAACTTTCAGACCGGATTTAAATGCAGAGCGGATGCTGGATTCGGCAGAGGGATTACAAATGCCGTCTTTTCCTAAAGAAAGATTTTTAGAAGCAGTTGATCAGGTAGTGGAAGCAAATCTGGACTGGGTGCCACCATATGGTACAGGAGCTTCTCTTTATCTGCGGCCATTTATTTTTGGATCTAAAGATGTGATTGCTATTAAACCTGCAGAAGAGTTTCAGTTTAGACTTTATGCAACTCCAGTTGGACCTTACTTTCAAGGGGGAGTAAATCCTCTTACTCTTAGAGTCAGTAAATATGATCGGGCAGCTCCCCGCGGTACAGGTCATCTTAAGGCAGGTCTAAATTATGCCATGAGTTTAAATACTACTGTAGAAGCTCACGAAGAAGGCTATGATGAAAATCTATTTTTAGATGCTGCCACCAGAACCTATGTTGAAGAAAGTGGTGGAGCCAATATTATTTTCATTACAGAAGATAATGAGTTGGTGACACCAAAATCAAGCTCTATTCTGCCTTCAATAACTAAAAGATCTATTCTCTATCTGGCTGAAAATTATCTTGATTTAAAGGTTACCGAAAGACCTGTTAAGCTGGAGGAAGTTGAGGACTTTGCTGAGGCCGGCCTCTGTGGTACAGCAGCTGTAGTTTCTCCTGTGGGTAAGATAGTTAATGGAAATCAGGAGATTACTTTTCCCAGTGGAATGGATAATATGGGACCAACAATCAAAAAAATATATAAAACCCTAACTCAGATGCAGCTGGGGGTTATTGATGCTCCAGAAGGCTGGATCAGAAAAATTAAATAATGAATAAAAAAATTATTGTTAAACATAAAATTAATTAGGAGTGTTATGATGAATGAATCAATGAAAGAATTATACGAGAAATCAATAGAGGTTTTAAATGAAAGAGGAGTAACTCTTGCAGATATTGCTGAGCTTGTTAAAAGACTGCAGGAACCATATAATCCTGATATTAAACTAGAAGTCTGTTATCAAAACGTTGATGCTGTTTTGAAAAAGCGGGAGGTTGCTCATGCAATATTAACCGGAATTGCTCTGGATCAGCTGGCTGAGAAAAAAGAGCTGCCAGAACCAATTCAGAGTATTATAGACACAGATGAGGGACTTTACGGAATTGATGAGATTATCCCACTTTCAATTGTTAATCTTTATGGAACAATCGGTCTGACCAGTTATGGCTTTTTAGACAAAGAAAAAATTGGAATAATTAAAAAACTTGATACTAAAAAAGACGGCAAGGTGAATACCTTTTTAGATGATCTTGTGGCCGGAATTGCTGCTGCAGCTGCCAGCCGTTATGCTCATGGGGACGGGAAGTGAATAAAATGGCATAATTTAATCATTTTAAAAGGAATTTTCTTTTAAATAGATAATATTAATAATAGAACTTAAATAATAAAGGGAGGTTTTATAATGCATAATACTGAATTTATTGAGACCTTTGATTCTCAGAAACTCTTTTTGCAGAGGGATCTGGTTGCTGATCCAAAAGCTGTTTTAATTATTGTTCACGGCTTAAATGGACATCAGGGCAGATATGATTACCTTGCCGGCAGACTAAATGGAGAGGGTTTTTCTGTTTACAGATTTGATAATCGGGGTCACGGAAGATCTGATGGTGCTCAGTCCTATATTGAAGACTTCAATACTTATCTTGATGATGCTGACACTGTATATGAGCTGGTAAAAAAAGAGAATCCTGACTTACCCATCTTTATGCTTGGACACAGTATGGGTGGCTTTATTGCAGCAGGTTATGATGTTAAATATCCAGATAAATTAGCTGGGCAGATCATAAGTTCTGCTGCCACCAATAAACTGGATGCCTTCAGTGAATTAGAAGATCTGAGCCTTGAAGATAATCCTGAGATGAAGCTGCCAAATGAATTGGGTGAATTTATTTCCAGATCAGATTATGTAGTGGATGATTACGAAAAAGATCCCTATGTGTCAAAGTTTATTACCCTTAAATTAATGAAGGTTGTTTTTAATGAAGGAATACCCTGGCTGATTGATAATTTTGATCAATATGATTGCCCTGTATTAATTCTTCATGGTGAGGGTGATCAAATAGTTGATCCAAGCTGTTCAGAAAAGTTTTATGATTTAATTACTTCGAAGGATAAGGACTTAAAAACCTATCCTGAACTCTATCATGAGATATTAAATTCTGAAGAAAAAGAAACGGTGATCAATGATATTTTAGACTGGCTGGAGGAAAGGACAGATGTCAGGATTGACTTAAAACCAGAATAATAGCCAAAATATGCTACCGACTGCTTTTTGTTAAGTGGTCGGTTTTTAAAAATTATGAAGTTTAAACAAGTTGCTGATGAGCAGAAAAAGGACATCGGTAATGGCTTTTACATGGATGATTATGTTTTTAAGTTAAGATTGATTAAGCAGGAAACGACCGATCATTAACGAAGATTTTATTAAGAAATCAAAAATGGAAAGGTAATAGAAGTAAATATAGAAGATAGCTATTATAATATGAAAGAAAAGATAGAGCCTCATTTTGAGATAATAGAGCTTGCAGAAAATGCAGCAGAGATTAATTAAAAATTAACTGCAGCTTAAAAAGACCTATAAATAGCCCTTCCTTTGGCCGGGATCTCTAATTCCAAATAATTTTTACCTTTATCAGCTTCTTTTATCTCAATTTCTTCTCCAATTTTCTTCTCATCAGATGAGTAGACACAGATAAATTTTTCGCCGGGTAGATGAATTTCACTGTCAATTAAAACTTTTGTTTTTTGGGCTTTTTCTAATTCACAGTTTATTGCTAATAAAAATTCATCCTGACTGAAGATCCTTGACCAGGCAATAATTTCTCTGCATCTTGTTTGATCTGCCTGAGGCAGGTGGAAATTGTTAGTTTTTAGTTCTGATATTTCCCTTAAATACTGCCTGCCCAATCTGAGGTGGATATACTCGTTTCTAAGTTCAGCCAGTTTTTTCATTTCCTTATATACAGGATGTTCCCTGTTAAAAAAGCTTTTGTTTCGGGTTCTAAATGCACCAAACTCTCCTCCAAACATTGATTCTCTAACATACTTGTCATGGTCTCCACTGCCGTCAAATCCCTGTTCAGTTCCATAATAGATGCAGGGAACTCCAGCGGTGAAAAAGTTTAAGAAGACAGCATTTTTAAGAAGAGGGGCTGTTTTTTTATCTGCTGTAAAACGCTCCTTATGCTGAGGCTTATATACCATATCATGGTCGTCAAACATTGTAATGACTCTTTTATGATACCACTGGTTTTCACCTTCACTTAAAATTTGAGAATTTGTAAAAATCGAGAAATAGTTTTCTGCTGAGGAATATCCCTTGGCTACATTTTCAAGGATTTCCGGAATTTTGTTGATGCCGAGAGCTGCATCAAGACCTGTGTTTTCACAGATGGACTTTGCAAATTCCATACCACCTGTAATTTCTCCTAATATATAAAAATCCTTTTTTCCTAGAGTTTGAGTAAATTCTTTAATTTCTGTTACAAAAAAACGTACAGCACCCGGATCCAGGTGTTTTACTGTGTCCATTCTAAAGCCGTCTAAGTCTGCATATGCTATCCAGTATTTATAGCATTCTGTTAAAATTTTTAAAGCTTCTGAGGGTTTATAGGCATCTGTCTTTCCAGAACCAGTATTAATATTTTTTAAGGAAAAAAAATCTCCCTCCCTATATTCCGGGTCACTTTCCCAGTCTCTAATATAACCTTTTTTGCTGAAGGTAGTTAAATTAAAAATTTCTTCAGGCCAGACTCCTCCCTCAGGCCAGGTAGTGCTGTAGTCAGGATTATTGGGGTCAATAACTGCTTTTCCATCTTTATCTCTGAATGCTTTAACAGGATATTCCTGACCGGTATAGAAGGGATCTGCTGCATCATAAAGAAATACATCAGCTGTGTGGTTTATTATTACATCAAGGATAATATAGATTCCTCTTTTATGTGCCTCATCAACCAGATTTTTGAGCTCATCTTTACTGCCAAAATGAGGATCAATCTGTAAAAAGTTCTGGGTTCCGTAACCGTGATAATTATCTGAGTAAACAGGCTGTTTAAGGACCGGGCTTATCCAGAGGACACTTACTCCCAATTCTTTGAGATAGTCAAGTTTATCTGTTATTCCTTTTAAAGTGCCTCCGATCCATTTTTCTCCACTGTCCAGCCAGTTCTGCTTATCTTTATCTGTTTTCAATGCATTTTCATAATCAGTTTTCTCGTCATAGAGAGGATATTCTTTTTCAGATGCAAATCTATCTACAAGCAGAAAATAAAAAATCTGTTCATCCCATGCTTCCGGCGATTTTTGATATTCTCTTGTTTCAGTAATTTCTTTTAAATTAAATTCCTGTATACTTTTCATAGTCTGCCTCCTTATGTTTTATGTTTATAATTTACATTATTTTATCTATATTATTTTATTGTTATCTATTAATTATATTCTTCAAAATTATTACTTTTCCTCCTTTAAAGAACTGTTTAATTAGAGGTGAAATAAAGGAATAGATTTCTTTTTGAAGAATAATTATAATAGAAAAAAATTTAACTAAGGTAGAAGGGATAAAATGAATTTTGTATTTTGGGGACAGACTTTAATGTAATTTTATCAGCATATTATTCCTTATACTGAAATGAGAGGTGCTAATTATGGAAAGTAAAAAAGATAAATTTATCGAAATGTTTAATGAACTCTATGAACATCTAAAAGAAGTTAATGACTGGGAGACTTCTTTTTACAGTCTGCTGTATAAAGGCCGAAAAAATGATTATATAATTAAAAAGTACAGAGATGAACTTGACACGGTAAGGAAAGTTAGAAACTCGATTGCCCACAACAATGAATATTATTTTTTACCCAGCAGCTCCTTATACACTTTATTAGAAGAAATTTTAGAAAAAGTAATAGATTCTCCTAAAATTATTGATTTTATTGATGATAATTTAATGGTAATAAAAGAGGATAACTCAATAATTAAAACAATAAAAGATATGAATAAATATGACTATACTCAAATTCCAGTAGTAGATCAAAAGGGAAAGTATATTGAATTACTGACCACAAATACGATCATTAGATGGATGGGAGATTTAAAGTCAGATCAAGGCGGTAATCTGATTATTGAAGATGCTCAGATAAAAGAAGTTGTAAAATATGCAGAAGAAGATGAAGTCTGCGAATTTATTTCAAAAGACAGCAAACTGGATATCTTAATTGATAAGCATGAGTCAATTATTAAAGCGGGAAATAAAATTGATGCTTTTTTGATAACTGAAAACGGGAAAAAAGAGGAAGTACTGCAGGGGATTATTACTGGCTGGGAAATACCAGAAATTTACAATAAGTTAAATATTTAATCTAATTTTTTTAAGACTTCAACTCTTCTTTTTGCTTCCAAATAAATCATTTTTTACAGAATTGATAATTTCAATTGTATAATCAGTCATCTAGATTAATTCCTTCTACTTCTGCAAAATCTCTTAGATTTTGTGTGTTTCCATCTTTATATTCTTTTTCTGCATAGGCAGCTAATTCTACCAGAGGATCTTCAATAGCTCGGGTTAATTCTATTTTGCTCGGGCTTAAATTTATAAAGAGAATATCACCTGCTTTAAGCGCTTCTTTAGGAATTGTGATCTTTCCTCTTGCATCTACTTTTACTACTAATTTATCACTCATTTTATCACCACCTTGAATTTTTGTGAGTTCTGTATGCAGGCTTTCTAAACTAGCAGCTGGGATTGTTAAAAAACATTATTGATTATTCTTAAAAAATAAATTTATATAAAATAAAGGAGCTTACTGCTATAAATAAAGCTGAAATTATATAAGTCGAATTCTCTTTTTCTACAAATATTCTGGTATCCCACCAGATTTTTGGCATTTTGATCAGATCACTGAAGGTCCAGACTTCTCTGCGGCCAATAGCAAGGGTGTATTTGCCCTGGTCCTGCTCAGCCTTAAAACTGGAATAATCAACATTATCTGCATTATCTAATTGATTGTAGGCGGCCCAGGAAATTTGATGATCCTCAACAAATATTGGCTCTGCTTTAGTTGCAGAATCAGAAGTATCTAATGGTATATGGGCCAGTGCAGTTGTTTTTATGATTAAGATAAATATCAGGATAATTATTACTACTGAAAATGAATTTAATATAATTCTCATTTTTATTAATCCCCCTTAATTTTGTTTTATATATCTAATTATACTGCTGAATTAAAATAATTAATAGGGCCTTTTGATTATTATCTGATATATTATGGTATATTATAACGAATAAATAAATTTTGCTATAATTTACAATTAATGGTATAATATTTATATTATCATTGAACTTGAGCTTTAAGTTATGGTAAAATATATTTAGAAGGGAAAATTGCCGTGCCTGAAAAATCAAATACACCTCATGATGATTTTTTTAAGAAAACTTTTGGCAGAGTAGATATCAGCAGAAATTTTTTACAGAGTTATCTACCGCAGAATTTGAGAGAATTTGTTGACTTCAGTGAACTTGATCCCAGACCAATTTCGTATACTGGAAAGAATAGTTATTACTCTGATTTATTATTTAAGTCAAAAATTGGAGATAAGAAATATGGAGTTTATTTTCTGTTTGAACACAAAAGTTATAATGATAAATGGTCAGTAATGCAGATTTTTAATTACTTGGCTAGAATCTGGATGCGCGAAAAACGAACTAAAAGAATAAAAAGCTTATCTTTTATTATTCCAATTTTATTTTACCACGGAGGTAACGGCAGTCTAGTAATAAAAAGTTTTGCAGAATATTTTGATCAAAATATGATAGAAAATTATGATTTAAACAAGTATCTTCCAGATTTCGAAACAGTATTTTATGATTTTTCCAATGATGCTAATTTAAATTTATTAGGAGATAGAAAAGTACGGTTGACTTTAAAATTCTTTAAGATTTCAAAGATAAAAGATATAAAAGTAGTTTATCAGGAAATAATCTCTTTTGTAATTAGTGAAAATGGTGTAGATAGGGATATTTTTTATCTAGGCTTAAATTATATTGCTGATAGTAGAGAGGAATTTAATTATTATATTTTAAATGAAAGACTAAAATATGAAGGCATGAAAAAGGAGGCTGATATTGTGATATCTGCAGCTGATAAATTAAGAACTAAGGAAGCAAAAAGGATTTTACTGAAACAGATAAATTTTAAGTTTGGTAATTTAGATCCTGAAACTATCTCTTTAATTAATAATGCTAAATTAGAGAAAATCGAAGAGTTGAGTGAAAAAATATTAACTGTTGATTCAGAAGAAGAATTTATTAATTATATTAAACACTAAAAATATTTAAAATACTATTTAAGCACCCTTCTCATTTGAGGAGGGTTTTTTCATTTATAGACAATCTTATTCAAAAAGTTATTATACTATCTTTTAATCATCATCAATAAAAAAGGAATAGATTTCTTTTTGAAGAATAATTATATTAGCAGAGATTTTAGGAGGTATAACCGTGGCAGAAGAAATAAAAATCATTGTTTCATTTTTAAGAGAATCTGGGGCTCACCTTCTGGCAGGGCCCTTAAAAAAAGCAGCTCTAAAAAATGGAGCTAATATTAAAATCCTTACTTCGAGATATTTAAACATAACTGAACCATCAGCTCTCTATCTTTTAAAAGATAAACTGGGAGATCTGGCAGAACTTAAGTTTTTTGCTGATCAGGAAAGGGATTCTCAGGATATTTCTTTTCACCCCAAGGCCTATTTTTTTAAAAATAAAAGTGAAGAAATTATATTTATTGGGTCCTCAAATATTTCTTATTCTGCCCTTCACGGTGGAATTGAGTGGAACTACCGACTGGAAAGAAAAAAAGATGAGGAGGCTTTTAAGGAGTTTACAGAGAAATTTAATGACCTCTATAATAACTATTCAGTAGAAATTACAGATCAGCTTTTAAAGAACTATGCTGCAGATTGGGTTAAACCTTCAATCAGCAGAGAAGTTGATAAAGCAGCTTACATAAAAAAGGAAAAAGATTATCAGGATCATAAAGATAAAGTTCAGAAAGAGAAGCAAAAACCTAAACCCCGGGGAGCCCAGATAGAGGCTCTTTATGAGCTCAGGCTGGCCCGGGAAGAAGGATATCAGGAAGGAATTGTGGCAGCTGCGACGGGAGTCGGGAAAACTTATCTGACAGCTATCTAAATGTACTGGAATATTTTGAACCAGATTTTCTACTCGGTTTGACAGCAACTCCCTACAGAATGGATAACAAGGATATTTTTGAACTCTGCAGCAATAACAAGATCTATGAGATTGACTTAAGGACTGCAATCAACCGGGACCTGCTGGTTCCCTTTGAATATTTTGGTATCTATGACCAGGAAGTCGATTATGAAGGGATCAGCTATCAGAATGGTAAATATAATGGAAAAGAGCTGGAAAAGGCACTTTCTACCCACAAAAGAGCTGATTTAATCCATAATAATTACAGGAAGAGATCCGGTAAAAGAACTTTAGGCTTCTGTTCTTCAATTGAGCATGCTAAATATATGACAGAGTATTTTAATCAGCAGGGAGTCAAGGCAGTAACAGTTCATTCCGGGGCTGATCAGGGTCCATATTTTATGGAGCGTAAAGAGGCTGTTAAAAAACTGCGTCAGGCTGAGATTGAAATGATTTTTGCGGTTGATATCTTTAATGAGGGTGTAGATATACCTGAACTTGATACGGTACTCTTTCTGAGACCGACAGAATCTTATGTTGTCTTCTTACAGCAGCTGGGAAGGGGTCTGCGCAAGGTTGAAAGGAAGGAAAAGCTTAAAGTTTTAGATTTTATCGGTAATTATAAGTGGGCTCATTATCTGCCCCTGCTCTTAGCTGGAGAAAACCCAATGGAAGCTGATAATAAGAGATATCAGCAGGCGGAAGAATTTGAATATCCTGAAGGCTGTCGGGTTAATTTTGATTTCCAGCTTTTAGATTTATTTGCAGAAATGAAGAAAAATGATCCTCTGGAAGAGAGAATGAAAAATGAATACTTCAGATTAAAGTCTGAACTGAATAGAAGACCGATGAGGCTTGATTTATATCAGGGAACTGATCTTGAGATTAAAAAATTTTTAAACAGCCGCTATTATGACAAAGGGTATTTAAGATTTCTGGCTGAAATAGATGAGTTAACTGCAGCTGAAAAAAGCTGGTTTGATACAATTGCGGAAGAGTTTTTAGTTGAAATAGAAAGTACAAGAATGAACAAATTATATAAGATTCCAGTTTTAAAAGCACTGATTAAGGATGGTAAGTTAAGAATGAAGGCTCCGATAGAAGAAGTTGGCCAGTCATTTTTGAACTTTTATCACGATAATCCCAGAATGCAGAAAGATCTGGATGGGAAAAAACATCAGGGCTGGCAGCAGTGGGATCAGCAGAGATTTATCAAAGAAGCGGAAAAGAATCCTGTAAAATATCTTTCTAAACGGAAGTTCTTTAATTATGATGAGGTAAATAAGGAATTTTATTTAAATCAGAAGCTGGAAGAATTTATTAACCAGGATTTAACTGAGTATTTTAAAGATATAGTAGAACTTAGAAAACTAAAATATTACAATAGACGTTTAAAATAGAGGTGAGAATACAATGAGCTGTGTATTTTGTGAGTATCCAGAGAAAGATTATATTATAGAAAATGAGCTGGCATTTGCGATATATGATAAATTTCCAGTCAATGAAGGGCATATACTGGTGATTTCAAAGCGGCATTTTGCCAATTATTTTGAAGCGACTGAAGCAGAAATTATGGCCATTTTTCAACTGACAAAGGAGTGCAAAAAGATCTTAGAGGAAGAATATACTCCTGATGGTTACAATATCGGGTTCAATATTAATTATGCCGGCGGCCAGACTGTAATGCACATCCATCAGCATATTATACCCCGTTATGAAGGAGATATTGATAATCCTAGAGGTGGAATTAGAAGGCTGAAGAAGCAGCTGGTTTATTATGATGGATGAAGATATTGAAAGTAGATTAGGGGGCTAATATAATGAAAAATTGGGATGAATTTGATCAAATAGTAAAGTCATCTATGTCAGAAGAAGAGTATGAGCGTCATATTTTAATATCTAAAATTTCAGCTGATTTAATAAGATTAAGACTTGAACAAAATATGACTCAAACAGATTTGGCGGAAAAATCTGGACTAAAACAATCAGCAATTGCTAGACTGGAGTCAGAAGAAGTGCTGCCTAAATTAAGTACACTACTTAAATTAGCTAAGGCTTTAGATGCTAATATCAATTTAAATCCTAATCAAGAAAGTATAATAAAAATTGAATCTAATAAAATGATTAATAATAAAGCTGGATAAAAATATTTTGCTATATATTAAATTCTATGTTAATATATAATCACAATTTAATAATTCTACTCTTATTAAGAGTGGTGGAGGGAACGGACCCGGTGAAACCCAGCAACCCCCGTCAGGGAAGGTGCTAATTTCCGCAGCAGTTGTGCTGAAAGATAAGAAAGAAGCTGATGATTATCTATGAGCTCTTCTCTTATTGAGAAGAGTTTTTATTAGTTTAGACTATAAAGATTTTGGCTCAGCCGGGTCCATCTCTCTAATATTAAAAATAATATTAGGAGATGATTAAATGTTATTAGAACTACAGAAAGATATTGCTGAGTTGGAGAAGGAATATAAGGGGTTGGAGACTTTTGAAATTGAAATGAAATTAATTGAGTTTGAAATGACAGTAATTAAATTATTAAATGGAAAGAAATTTTTAGTTAAACCGCCAGTTGAGGAATTAAAGTGTGATATAAGAAAAATTAAAGATAATCTCTATAATTTAAAAGGTGAAGAACTTGATAATTCAATAAAAAAGATCAAAGATAAAATTGATTATATTATTGATGGACAGATGACGGCTGAAATTGGTGGAGCAGGTATCTATTTTAGAAATATGAGAAATGCAGCCAAAAAGAAAAGAGAAGAAAATCAATAAATTTATTAAATACTAATTATTAAGACTCCTTCTTATTTTGAGGAGGAGTTTTCGCATTATACATCAGTTCGCGACATAAGGCTGTCATCCTTCTATGTTAGTATATAATAAACTGAAAAGGAGGTTTTAAGTATTTTTTGACGAATAATATTATTATGAAATAAAAGTTATTGCAAGCAAATATTATTGACAAATTACGACTTAAATCGACAGAATATTTAGAGTTATTAATAAAATATCCATTAAATAAAGGTGAGTATAATGTACATAAACTCAATTGATTCAGAAAAATATACTAAAAGAATCTTAACTAAATTATTAAAAAGTTATGTTTTAGAATGGCTGGGCGCCACAGAATTCAGATCAACTTTTAATTTAAAAGATGCTGTTGATTACTGCGGCCAGCACAAAATGGAATTAATTACATATCATGTTGAATCATTAATGGAAGAAAACAGCAGCTTAGAAGTTGTATATGAGAGAATTTTGGATTTTAGAGATTTTAGAGATTTATTAAACTATCTTTCTCCTCATCCCTATGATACTGCAGAATCAACACTTTTGGAATTTTTAAGAAATCATGAAAAAATTACTATTATTGAACATGAAGCAGATGACACATTTAAGTTTTATTTAACTGAAGAATTAAATG
>Ga0247721_100407_pt1 | contig 14031 bp, 15 predicted proteins | sample MSEWel2017_08_16_FD_189089 | JGI IMG/M metagenome (GOLD analysis project Ga0247721, IMG submission 189089) | Subsurface sediment microbial communities from gas well in West Virginia, United States - MSEEL Well Study Marcellus 3H_2017_08_16 | ecosystem: Environmental > Terrestrial > Deep...
ATTTCAGAAATACGGCTATTTTTTTAACATTTTCTAATAACGATTTCAGATATGTCATTTATATTTTTTAGGAGGTGATAATTAAATCAATTATAGTTGTTTTTTGCAGGCTTAAATTAAAATTCAAAAATTAATTAGGGGGATTATAATGAAAAAATTATTTATTTTAGTTTTAGTTAGTATGCTTGTTTTTGCTGTTTCAGGAACAATCTTAGCTCAAGAAACTGATATATTATCTGATGTAGAGGCAAAAGATAATTATAAAATTGGTGTTTTGTTAAAGACTTTAGCAAATCCTTTTTGGGTTTCAATGAAAGAAGGTATTTTAGCAGAAGCTGAAAATCAGGGAGTAGATGTAGATATTTATGCTGTTTCTACAGAAGGTGATTCAAATGAGCAGCTAAGACTATTTGAAAATTTATTAAATAGAGATTATGACGGAATAGCCTTTGCCCCAATTACACCTGGAAATTTGATTAATGTTATATCAGATGCTAATGATCAAGGGATTCCTTTAGTAAACCTTGATGAAAGAGTGCCTAATGACTTATTAAGAGAAAATGGTGGATATATTTATTCTTTTGTAACAACAAACAATGTAAAAGTAGGAAGGCAGGCAGCTGAATTTGTTAAATCAAAGTTAGATGGTGGAGAAGTAGCTATTATTGAAGGTAAAGCAGGAAATGTATCTGGAGAAGATAGAAAAAAAGGGTTCACAGAAGGAATTGAAGAAGGTGGCAATTTTGAAATTGTAGCAAGTCAGCCAGCCGACTGGGATCGTACTCAAGCAATTAATGTTACAACAAATATCTTAACAAGATTCCCTGATGTAAAAGCTATTTACGCTGCTAATGATACTATGGCTTTAGGAGCAGTAAGAGCAGTTGAGAATCAGGATAAATCTGATGAAATTTTAGTTGTAGGAACCGATGGAATACCTGAAGCTGTTGATTATGTAAAGCAGGGAAGATTAGATGCGACAATTAAGCAGGATCCATATAATATTGGTGTATCAGGATTAAGACTTTTAATTCAAGCATTAAATATTCCACAAGAAGTAGAAGTACCTTCAGTATTAGTAACTGAATAATAAATATAGTAATAATAATTTGTCCAGCCCAATCAAATCCAATCGGGCTGGACAAATTATAAGGAGAGGATAATATGAATGAGACTTTTTTAGTAGAAATGAAAAAAGTTTCAAAAAACTTTGGAGGAGTTCAAGCACTTAAAAATGTTGACTTTTCTCTAAAAAAGGGAGAAGTCCATGTTTTATTGGGTGAAAATGGTGCAGGTAAATCAACATTAATGAAAATTTTGTCGGGTATTCACAATCAATCCAGTGGAGAGTTTTTTATTAAGGGAGAAAAATGCAGCGATATACAGCCAAAAGAGGCTCGAGAAAAAGGTGTAAGTATTATTCATCAGGATTTGAGTTTGATTAATGAATTATCTATTGCTGAAAATATTTATCTTGGAAGGCTCCCTTCAAAAACAAAGTTTACAATTGATTATAAAAAACTTTATAAAGACACAAGCGAAGTATTAAGTAGAGTGGGGTTGAAATTTGACCCTAAAAAATTTGTTGAAGACCTAAAGATTTCTCATAAACAGCTAGTTGAGATTGCTAAAGCCCTATCATTAAATTCAGATATTATAATTATGGATGAACCGACATCATCATTAACTTTTGAAGAGATTGAAAAATTATTCGAAATAATTAAAAATCTTAAAAATGAGGGTGTAGGTATTATTTTTATCTCTCATAAATTAGATGAGGTAATGGAAATTGGAGATAGGGTTTCAGTTTTAAAAGATGGGAAATATGTTGATACAGTTAAAGTTGAAGATGTAAATCAGGATAAACTTGTTAGTATGATGGTTGGAGAAAAATTATCGTCAAAGTATAATAATCGCAATAATATAGAATATAAAAAAATTGAAAATAAAAAGGTTAAAATGAAAGTTAAAGACTTAAACAAATCAGGTGTTTTTAAAAATATAAATTTTGATTTGCATGAAGGAGAAATTTTAGGTTTTTTTGGTTTAATTGGTGCAGGAAGAACAGAAATTGCTCGAGCAATTATAGGTGCAGATAAGAAAGATTCAGGAATTATAGAAGTTAATAATAAACAGGTTAAAAACACAACTCCTTACAGGGCTCTTCAAAATGGAATTGGTTTAATTCCAGAGAATAGAACGGAAGAGGGTTTTTGTTCTAATTTAACGATATGGCAAAATGCGTCATTACCTTATTTATTAAAAAATTCTTCTCTTAACGGTATAACTGGATTATTGGATAGACCTACAGAAAGAGAAATAGCTGATAATGTCGTTGATGCCTTAAATTTGAAGTGTGATTCTATTGATCAAAATGTCCTAGAATTAAGTGGAGGAAATCAGCAAAAAGTAGTTGTAGGAAAATGGTTAGAAGCTGGAATTGATGTGTTTATTTTTGATGAACCAACTAGAGGAATAGATGTTGGTGTTAAACACAACATTTATAATATCATCGAAAGACTTGCAGAACATAAGAAAGCAATTATGTTAATTTCATCAGAACTTCCTGAACTATTATCAGTTTCTGATAGGATAATCGTAATACATGAAGGTGAAATAGCTGATGAATTATCTATAGAAACTGCTAATAAAGAAAATATAATGTATGCAGCAACTACAGGAAAATCAAAAGTGGGGGAATGAAAATGAGTGAGAATACTAAAGAAAAAAGAAGAAATTATTGGCAAAAATATGGTACGCTATCTATATTTGTTTTATTAATAGGTATAATGAGTGTTTTATCACCAAAATATTTCTTTAGTTTAAATAATTTTGTTCAAATATTACTTCAATCTTCAATAACTATATTAATTGCTTTAGGAGAATTTTTTGCAATTTTAATTGCTGGGATTGATTTATCAGTCGGATCTGTATTAGGGTTAACTGGTATGGTTACAGCATATTTATTAAGTAATGGGGCAAATATGGTAGTGGCAATTTTATTAGGTGGAATTTTATTAGGGGCTGTTTTAGGGGCTATAAATGGTGGTTTAGTTGTCTTCACAGGTTTACATCCATTTATTGTTACTTTAGGTACCCTAACAATTTATAGAGGCTTAACATTAACTATTTCAGATGCTAGACCAATATATAATATACCTCGATTATTTGGAGATACTGTATCAGGTAGTTTTTTTGGAATACCTACACCAGTTATTATTGCGGGAATAGCTACTTTAATTTTAGTTTTTATTACTCAAAAAACAAAATTAGGTAGAAACATTTATGCTCTTGGTGGAAATGAAGAAGCAGCATGGCTTTCTGGTATTAATACTAAATTAATGAAAATAGTCGTTTTCACAATATCAGGTATTTGTGCAGGAATAGCTGGAGTAGTAATGGTTGCTCGCATGGGAGCAGCTGAGCCATTGGCTGGGGATGGATATGAGCTTTTTGCAATAGCCTCTGCTATTATTGGTGGGACCAGTTTCTTTGGGGGTAAAGGTAAAATTTTAGGTGTAGTTATTGGAGCATTAATTATTGGCCTAATTAATAATGCTTTAAATATATTAAATGTGCAAACATATTATCAACAAATTTTAATGGGATCTTTAATTATTGGATCAGTTACATTAGATAAATTTCTTGGTAGCGAATAATATAAATTTTTAGATTTGAAAGGAGTAGACAAAATGAAAATTGCTTTAGGAAGTGATCATGCTGGATTAAGTTTAAAAAAAGTTATATTAAATCATTTAAACCAAAAAGAAGATATTGAAACTATAGATGTAGGAACTTATGATGAAGAAAGAACTCACTACCCAATTTTTGCCAAAAAAGCTGCAGATAAAATAATAAATGGAGAAGCAGATAAGGCAATAATTATGTGTGGTACAGGGATTGGAATTTCTATTGCTGCAAATAAAGTGAAAGGAATTAGAGCTTGTGCTTGTAGTGAGCCTTATTCTGCAAAATTTTCAGTACTTCATAATAACGCTAATGTGTTAGCTATGGGTTCCAGAGTAGTTGGTACAGAATTAGCAAAAATGATTGTAGATGAGTGGTTAAGTACTGATTACGAAGGTGGAAGACACCAAACTAGAGTTGATATGATTACTGATATAGAAAATGAAAATAAATTAAAATAATAAACTAGGAGAGATAAAGATGAATAAAATTTCAATTTCATTGATGTGTGCTGATTATAAAAGATTGGGAGAGCAAGTTGAAAAGTTAAATGATTTTACTGATATGTACCATTTTGACTTTATGGACGGGAATTATGTACCAAATTTAAGTTTGAATTTTGATATGATTGAAAGTTTAAATGATGTAATGACAAAACCAGTTAATGTCCACTTAATGGTAGTTAATCCAGAAGACTATTTGGATAAATTAATTGAATTAGATGTTGATTCAGTATCATTTCATTTAGATACCATTTCTAATAAAGCTTTTAGATTACTTAAAAAATTAAAAGAAAATGGAATTGAAGTTGGAGTAGTATTAAATCCATCAGAAAAGGCTGACTCATTAGAACATTTATTTAATTTAATAGATTTCGTAACAGTTATGACTGTAGATCCTGGTTTTGCTGGGCAATCATTTATTCCTGAAATGTTAAATAAAATTAAAGAATTAGATGAAATAAGAAAAGAGAAAAATTTAGATTTTGAAATAGAAGTAGATGGGAGTGTAAATGAAACAACTATAGATAGATTATATGAAGCTGGTGCAGATATTTATATCTTAGGGAGTTCTGGTTTCTTTTCAAAAGGTGAAACCATTGAAGAAGCAGCAGAAAACGCAAATAAATATATTCCATTTAGATAATAAGAGCAAAATAAAATATTTTGTCATAGTTGAATAATAATACAAATGGGAGCTAAAATCATGGATAAAAAATACATCTTAGGAGTAGATATTGGTGGTACTAATTTAAGAATGTCATTAATTGATCAAGATTATAAAATGCACAATCAGTTTATGACGGAGATTAATAACTTTAAAGGAAATATGATAGACGGAATCATTGATATTGTTAGCAAATATCTAAAAAAAGAAAATAAAATTGAGGCGATTGTATTTGGTATACCAGGCATTGTGCAGAATAATAAAATATTTTCGTGTCCTAATGTAGTAGAGCTTGAAAAAAGCGATTTAAAACATATTGTAGAAAAGAAATTGAAAATACCTGTGTATCTTGAAAAGGATGTTAATTTAATTATGTTGGCAGAATATAATATTCTTGATATTCAAGAGAAAAATGTTTTAGGTTTCTTTGTGGGGACTGGCTTTGGTTTTAGTATGATAATAAACGGTGAATTATATGAAGGTTCTCATGGTTTTGCAGGTGAATTAGGACATGTACCTTTAAAGGGGAAGTCAAAAAAATGTAATTGTGGAAATAGTGGATGTCTCGAACTTTATGGGGCAGGAAAAAAATTAAAAGAACTAACAGATAATAATGGTAGTAAAATTGAAGATTTTTTTGTCGATTATGAAAATTCAAATGAATATGAGGAATTTTTAGAGAATATTTTACTTGGTATTATTACAGCTATTAATATACTTGATCCAGCTGTTATTATTTTAGGTGGCGGAGTTCTAAAAATGAAAAACTTTCCTGAAAAAAGATTGAGACGAGAAATCAAAAATAATTTACGAGATCAAAGTATTTCTGATAATTTAAAAATTTTAAATTCCAAGCATGAAAAGTTTGGAGGTTGTTTAGGAGCAGGAATATATGGGTTTAAAACATTTAAATAAATTTATAAGACTATAAGCAGTTCTTTTGTTTTGAAATATATGACTATCTAAATAACCTCTCTCTATATATATTTAGTTTAAATAATGACTTGCAAATGTTTCAGAATCCCTTTTTCTTTTTGATTGCTTAAGGGATTTTATTTATTATAATTCAACATGCTGTTTAGAAGATTAAAAAAATTTCATCAAGTGGGATAAATTTAATAGTGGTGGTTATTTGTTTCTGATCCTGAAAATGCTGATGAAATTATTTTTGCCAGTAGAAGTGAAGTTAATCTGGTTGAAGCAAGTGCAAAGTTATTAGAAGAAAAGGGTATTAAAGCTGATGTTATGTTAGTTTCAGAAAGAAGAAAACTGGTATAAGCTTGTTGGTAGAAATGGATTAGTTATTGGTTTTGACCGTTTTGGTTTAAGTGGTAAAGGTCAAGGAATTGGAGAAGAGCTAGGGTTTAAAGCAGAAAAAGTTGTAGAAAAAATTGAAACTGTTTTAAAATAAATCTAAGTAACGAAAATATGATATGAAGGAGATCAATATGAAAGTAGAAGAAAAAACTGAATTCACACATAAGACAGGATTACATGCTCGTTCTGCTGCTGAATTTGTAAAAAAAGCAGAAAAATTTAATTCAAAAATCTTCATAATTTCAAATGGTAAAGAAATTAATGCAAAAAGCATTATGGGTGTAATGGGTTTAGGAATTAATCAAAATGATGAAATAAATATAAAGGCTATAGGTGATGATTCTCAAGAAGCTGTTGATAGTTTAGTTAGTTTTATTGGGAACATATAGTAATGTAAAAAAATTATTTAATTGTTTTAACTTTTTCATGTGCCGTGAAAGCTCTCAATATAACCGTTTTCTTTAGGTGTATTTACCATTGTTCTTTCATGAGATATATCAAGTTCTCTAATCCTGGTCTGAAACTCTCGACTTCTAAATTGAACGCCATTATCAGTTCTTAAAACTAGATCAGCAGTATTTAGTTCTTGCCAGGGCTTTTTTTAGAATTTCCATCTCTTTGATTTGTTCGTCTTTTTCTTTAAGCCTGGCTTCCTGTTCAGTAACAGAATCACCACTGAGTTTGCTCATACCTCTATCTAAAAATTCATTCTTCCAGAGATAGATGGAACTGCGGCTAACATCATATTCATCGACTAGATCAGAATTTTTTAGCCTTTGATAACTCGAAGAACAATTTCCATTTTTTCATCAGGATCATAAGTTTTAGCCATTTGCTTTTACCCCTATAATTATTATAAGATGTTTAATTGGTGTCTGTCCAATACTCTTAGGAGGCGTTACAATAATATTGGTATTATAATACTTTTTATAATTAATTATTAACTAGTACATATTTAGCATTTTCTCTTAAAATATTGTTCTCTTCATTAGTAATAATAATACATTCATCAATATCAAATGCCTTACAAAAAGTTTGTTTATAGGCTTTTGAACCATCAACAAGAACATAGGTCTTTTTAGAATGTTCTTTTACAATCCTTTTCTTAGTTGCCTCTCGAGTATCAGGTGTATTAATTCCACTTTCCAAAGTATATCCACTTGCTCCAATAAAAGCTTTATCAAAATATAACTCTTGTAATTGACTTTCAGTTATAGGTCCTCCTACAGATCCTAATTCTGAAGAAATTTCTCCTCCCAAAAGAATACAATCAAATTTATAGTCATGAATATTATTAATAAAAACGGTATTTGAAGTAACAACTTTTATTTTCTTATTTTTTAAATAATCAATCATTTGTAAAGTGGTTGTTCCTGAATCTATATAAATAACTTCTCCCTCTTGTACTAAGGAAGCAGCATATCTAGCTATAGCTTTTTTCTCTTTAGTATGGAGTTCCTGCTTTTTTTGTAAAGGCATATCATATGAGATAGTTCTAAGTTTAACAGCCCCACCACTTAAATAATCAAGGTAACCATCTTCTTCAAGTTGTTTTAAATCTCTTCTAATTGTTGATTCTGACACTTCCGAAAATTCTTTTATTAAATCATCGATATATATGAGTTCATTTTGATTAAGATCATTCAATATTTTTTTTCTTCTCACATAAGGTATCATATTAACACCCCCAAATATTATTTATTTATAGTTTAATTATAATTGATTTATTTATTATATTCAATTCTATTTTTCCTTATAACTTCAAAAAACTCTTCAAATTTTTTAAAATATCTAGCTATATTAAAACTGACATTGATTTCTGGTTTATTTGAAGAATTTGCTACTACTTTAAATTCACCTTGTAACAAACAAATATCAAGTTCAGCACTACTAATTTTATCATAATAAATGTGTTTCATCCTATAACCATAATAATCATCTGTTATTTCTTTAAAACCTTCTTCTGCAAAAACTAACCCATGATTTGTAGCTACTAGTATTTTAGCAGGACTTTCAACTGGAGATTCCATGTCTCTATCATCTATATGACTTTTCTTCATAAAAATTGGTTGTATAATTAATGTTGTGAAGAAAAAACTGTCTGTTTAGTAACAATTTCTTTAAAAATATGATGGACCTCAAAGTCAGTTTCTGCTTCAGTAATTTCTCTAATCTTATCTTTTAAAACTGTAATAATATAATTCTAAAACTAATTAAAAATTATAATCTTTTTCCACAGTTAATACTTTGTTATTTCAAAATTACTTTTATCAAATATCTTATTTATATCAGATTTATAAGGCATAATTTCTTGAGCCCCATGTTCTTGAACAGTAATAGAGGAAGCTGTAGATGCATACTTGATTGCTTCTATATAATTGTGTCCCTCAATTAATTTTGATGCAAATACTCCAGCAAATGTATCTCCAGCACCTGTAGTATCAACAGCTTCAACCTTTAATGCTGGAATATGAATTTTGTTATCTTCATAGAAAAGACAAGAACCTTTACTTCCCATTGTAATAATCAAAACTTTTTTTATCATATTCAATAAGTCATAATGTTTTTCTATTGCAGAATTTATATCTTTAATATCTTTTTTACAATAATAAGAAGCTTCTACCTCATTTACAATTAAACAGTCAACTTTTTTTAAAATTCCCTTTGAAATTTCTTTTGCTGGTGCTGCATTTAAAATAATAAAGCAGTTATTTTTTTCTGCAATATTAATTGCTAATTCAACAATATGAGTTGGAATTTCAAGTTGTAAAAGCATTACTTTACTTTTTTTAATTTGTTTTTCGAATTCATCAAGATCCCCTTTTTTTAATGAAAAATTAGCTCCTTTAACTATATTGGCATAAAGACTACCATCATCCAATATATTGTTAATTCCTAAGCCTGTAGTTTCAGAATCTCTTTTAATATAGTCAATATTAACTTTAAAATCATTAAGTTTATTAACTAAATAGTCTCCAAAAACATCTTTACCTACAGCACCTAACATATATGTTTCAATTCCCATTTTACTACATTGAACTGCCTGATTAGCTCCTTCTCCACCTCCACCCAATTTTACTGAATCTACTGTATATGTCTCACCTAATTTAGGTAATCGCTTTTGTTTTAGTAATATATCATAATTCAAACTTCCAACTACAACTATGCTCTCTTCTTTTTTCATTTACATCGAACCTTTCTAGTGATTTAATTATTTTTTATATAATTGTGATTGCACATGTTCAAGATAAACTGCAATTATAATAATACTACCTGTAGCGATAAATTGCCAGAATGTATCAACTCCAGTAACTATTAATCCAACTTTTAAAGCTGATAATAGTATTGCCCCTAAGAAGGTTCCTAAAACACTACCTTTACCTCCAGCTAGACTAGTTCCACCAATTGCAGCTGCAGCAATTGCATCTAATTCATATCCCTGTCCTGCTGTTGGCTCACCTGTTCCCAATCTGGCTAATAATACTAATGCTGCTAATGCTGCTCCAACACCAACTAATCCATAAGCTAAAACTTTATTCTTTTCAACATTTACACCAGATAATCTAGTTGCTTCTTCATTACCTCCTATGGAATAAACATAAGTACCAAATCTAGTATGGTTTAATAATATATGGGTAATGATTGCAAAACCAATTAAAATAAATATAGGAATAGGAATTATATTAAATACTCTACCACTTACTAAATTTCTAAAATCTCTAGGCATATTCAAAACAGGCCAACCACCTGTTATTACATAAGCTATTCCTCGATAAACACTCATAGTTCCTAATGTAGCTACAAATGGTTGTATTTTTAATTTTGTTATTAAAAGACCATTAAACACCCCTAATAGAAATCCTATTAAAACACCAATAATTATAGCAAAAATTGGATTTACACCAGAAGTCAAAAATTTCCCCACCACAACAATAACAATTGCAAGTGAAGAACCAACTGACAAATCAATTCCAGCTGTCAAAATAGCAAAAGTTATACCTATTGCTATCAAACCATTTATTGCACTTTGTTGAACAATGTCAATTATATTATTAAAACTAATATAAATTGGATTTATAGCAGTAAAAATAATTACCATTACAAAAAGAGCTACTAAAATTCCAAATTCTCTAAAAACCTTAAACTTTTTTATCTTCAAAATCTGTCCCCTCCATAGCATAATGCATAATTTTTTCTTCACTAAATTTTTTATGGTCTAATATTTTCGTAAGTTTCCCTTCTTTCATAACAACTATACGATCACTCATCCCAATTACTTCGGGAAGTTCCGAAGAAACCATTATTATTGATTTGCCCTGTGCTACCAGATCTTCTAGTAATTTATATATCTCTTGTTTAGCTCCAACATCTACACCTTTTGTTGGTTCGTCAAAAATAAATATGTCTACATTTGTAGATAACCACTTTGCTAACACGACTTTTTGCTGATTTCCACCGCTTAACTCACGAGTTAAGTATAAAGGATCTTTTGGTTTTAAGTTAATTTTATCAATAAAGATTTTACTGTTTTCTATTTTTTCTTCATGATCTAAGAATATATGATTCTTAAAATTATCTAAACAAGCTAAACCTATATTATTAGCATTATTAAGATTTTTCACAAACCCTTGAGTCTTTCTATTTTCTGGAATCAATCCGATTCCATTTTCTAAACCATCCAAAGGGCTTTTTATATCTACTTTATTACCATGTACAATAATTTCTCCCTCATCTTTATGATTAGCTCCAAAAATTGTTCTAACCACATCAGTTCTTTTTGCTCCAACTAATCCAGCAAACCCTAGTATTTCACCTTTTCTTAATTTAAAACTAATATTTTTAAAATAAGGTTTTAAAGTTAAATTGTTGACCTCTAAAACCACTTCATCCGAAAATCTTCTTGGTTTATTTCTTTTAGCAAATGAGGAAACATCTCTACCTACCATACTTCTTATTAGTTCGTCTTTTGTTGTATCTTTAACATCAAAAGTTTTAATATACTTGCCATCCCTAAGTACAGTTGCTTTATCAGCTATTTTAAAAATTTCTTCAAGGCGATGACTAACATAAATTATTGTGATATCATTTTCTTTTAACTCTCTAATTATTTGAAACAAGGTTTCAGTTTCTGAAGTAGTTAGTGAAGCAGTAGGCTCATCCAAAGAAATTACTTTTGCATTATGGAATAAAGCTTTTGCAATAGAAATCATCTGCATTTCACCAATACTAAGATGTTTAACTAAATCTTCACTTCTGAAATTACAATGCAGTTTATCTAAAATTTTATTAGCCTCTTCATGCATTTTATCATAGTCAATTAATAATCTTTTTTTCGGCTCATAATTGAGAGTAATATTTTGACCTACTGTTAATTCAGGTATAAGACTTACTTCTTGATGAACTTTTGATATCCCAAATTGTATTGCTTCATGAGGATTCTCAAAGTTGATTACATCTTTTTCAATTAATACATTTCCTTCATATCCCTGATAAACTCCATGTAAAATATTTAAAAGAGTTGATTTTCCAGCTCCATTTTCACCCAATAGAGCATGAACTTCTCCTTTATTTATTTTAAAACTAACTTTATCAAGAGCTTTTACACCAGGAAAAACTTTTGTTACATTATCAAATTGAATTATTTCCTGATCACTCATCTTATATCTCCTCTCTATTAAAAAGGGTAGTAATATAAAATCACTACCCTTTAATTGTAAATCTGATTTAAAATTCTGGGTCTTTCCAATTAATTATTTCTTCAGCAGACTCATCAACATTTGTACTATCAATCAATGCCTGAGGAGTCCAAACTACACGAGGTATTTCTTGTCCACCCATCACTCTAAGTGTTGCTTCTACAGCTACTTGTGCTTTATAAAATGGGAAAGAGTCAATTGTTGCATCCATTTCACCATTTCTAATAGAATCATATGCTTCTCCAATTCCATCTACACCTACAACGATAATATCTTTATCTGCATTATTAACTGCCTCTTGCACGCCTAAAGCCATTGTATCATTATTACAAAATATAGCTTTTAAATTTGGATGTGTTTTCATCCATATATTAGCTAAATCCATAGCTTTCAATCTATCCCAATCTGCATTCTGTCTCTCTACGATGTCAATTCCTGGTGCATTTTCTTCCATCCAATTTTCAAACCCAATTGTTCTTTGTCTAGCAGCAAAAGCTTTTGGCATACCCACAACAATAGCAACTTCGCCCTCTCCATTAAGTTTGTCTGAAATCCACTCTGCTGCAAGTTCTCCATTTTGGATAGCTCTTGGACCTACATAATTGGGAGCATTTTCAATAATTCCATCATTAACATTAACTACTGGAATTCCTTTCTCATTAGCTGATTCTACACCTGGTACTAAGTTGCCATCGGAAATTGGTGATAATAACAAAGCTGAATATTCATTGTTGATCATATTCTGTACTATTGAAAGCTGACCTTGTTCATCATTTTCTCCTTGAGCAGCTCTAACATCAATTTGTACATCCATACCCCTATTATTTAATTTTTCTTCCATTGCCTCATAACCAGTTCTCAATGTTCTCCAATATTCATTTTCGAATGCTTTAGCAACCGCTCCTAATTTTAATTCTGTTTCAATTGTGGGAAGTTTCCCAAATTGATCTCTCATTTCATAAAATGTTATACCATCTGCAGAATCTGGATTAAACGCCATTACATTACCAGCAAGACCAAAAACTAATAAACAAATACTAAGTAAAACTAAAACTTTTCTCATAATTCTCCTCCTAATTAGTTTTATTAATTGTTAATTTTTGGAAAAAATTCCAAAACTTTTATTCTATTATTTAACGGCTTCTAGAAAAATATTTTGAGCTTTAACTGCATTATTCATTTCTATTATATTTTCAATTTTTTTCATTCCTATTTTTTCAATTATTTCAAAATACTTTTTTATCATTTTCACATTAATATCTGCTTCTTCCATAGCAGATTCTCTAATAGGAAATGTATCAAAATAAATTACACCTTTATAATTATATTTCTTTACATAATATAAAAATTCTAATGTTTTAATAAAATTAACTGAACCTACTATCATACCATCATCTTGCAAACCATGTCCATCGTTTAGATGTATTCCTAACAGTTTGTTTCTACTAAATGCTAAATCTAGACCATAAGCAGGATTTTCACCTTTCATTAACATGTGGCAAAAATCTAAAGTTATACCAAAATTATCTCTATTAATATCTTCTAACATTAATAGTGTTGTACCTGCATCAGCTAGTAATGAAAATGATCTTGGTTCGTAAGGTTTATATTCTATGCTAATATCAATATTAGGATTATAATCAGCTAAAGTTTGAAAACTTTCAACTAATTTTTTCCAAAATTCTGAATAATTTATTTGAAAAGAATAATCAAAGCCATCATATCCTAACCAAATAGTTATCTGGTCTCCTCCTAAAGTTTCAGTTATATTAATAGCTTCTTTACATAAATCCAAAGCAGCTTTTGAAATTGAATCTTTCTTATTTGCAAGCTCTCCATTAATAAAATCGTCTTTAAATCTTAAAGCTAAACCATTTAATTGTAGTCCATTTTTATCCATACTTTTTTTTACTTCTTCTACAGTTACTCCATCAAAATGTTCAGGATAATTTAGATCAACATAATTCAGATCTTTTATCTTATGTAATTTTTCAAAAACATCAGTTATATTTTTTTCAGTTCTTAAAAAAGAATTGATTCTTGTTGCTAATTTCATTTTATCTCTCCTTTAAATACTTGTTAAATATATTATAATCTCTTTTTCAACTTTTGTCAATTTTTTTTATTTATTTTAAATTATTTTCATTAATATTCACTGTTATTT
>Ga0247721_100410_pt1 | contig 13875 bp, 10 predicted proteins | sample MSEWel2017_08_16_FD_189089 | JGI IMG/M metagenome (GOLD analysis project Ga0247721, IMG submission 189089) | Subsurface sediment microbial communities from gas well in West Virginia, United States - MSEEL Well Study Marcellus 3H_2017_08_16 | ecosystem: Environmental > Terrestrial > Deep...
AAATCATCGCCCCTCTCTATTTATCTATTTTGCCAGCTAACAAATTTAATTGATATTTAGGCTGTTATTTTAATAATTCTTTATAATCTGGAAAATTCCTCTATCTAAAATCCATTCAAAAGAAAATACTCCCTGAATGAAAATGTAAGATATAATTTTCAATAAGGGAGTATTTATTAAAATAATATATTATATTTTTAAGTAATTACACACTCTATTGGAAAAATATGTTGATAACAATTTTTTCTACCCTTAATACTAAATTACTCATTTTATGCTTTAAATAATTCAATCTTTCTAAATTCTCCGTTAATATTAAAAGTAATGCTTTGAGCCTCTTTTTCAAAATCAGTTTTTTCATTATCAACTTTTACTTCATCAATGTCAGTATTAAAAAATTCAATTTCAAAGCTGCTGTAAAAGTCATTATAGCCCTTATTTTTAAATTCCAGAGATACTTTATAACTTTGATCAAAATCATTTTGAGTAAATTTATATAGATTATATTTACCCTCCTGATAGTCAAAACTTTCACCATCATCCTGATAATGTAGATAATCACCCGTACCAGGATAAATTTTAAGTTTGAGCTCATCGATTTTCTTTTCACCAATATAATTTTGGACCTCATAATTTGGAATAATGCTGCCCTTTTTAATATACATCGGTAAAGTATCTAGAGAACTTTCTTTTAAAATATAATTATTACCCTGATGTTCTTCTCCTGTCCAGTAGTCTATCCATTTTCCTTCTGGCAAATACACTTTTCTATACTTCTGACCCTGCTGTACCACTGGAGCCATCAAGATGTTTTCTCCAGCAAGGAATTGATCATTTAAATTATATGTGTTGCTGTCACTCTGATTATGCAAAAAGAGTGGCCTCATAACTGGAAGCCCATTTTTTTCTCCCTGCCAGAACAAATCATAAATATAAGGAATAAATTTATATCTTAATTTAATATATTTTTTCGAAATTTCTTCAACCTCTTGCTTAAAAGTCCAGGGCTCCTGATCTCTACTACCAGTACTGCTGTGATTGCGGAATAATGGAGTAAAAATACTTGCCTGATACCAGCGTATCAATAACTCTGAAGTAGCATCAGAACCAAAACCTCCTATATCTGTTCCAGAAAAACTGAGTCCACTGAGCCCCATATTCATCAACATCGGAAGTGCCATTCTTAAATGCTGCCAGAGGCTATGATTATCTCCTGTCCAGAAAGTAGAATACTTTTGAGTTCCCGCATAAGAGGCCCGAGTAATTACAAAAGGTCGTTTATTACTTAGATTATTTATTCCCTCATAAGTTGATTTTGACATTAAATGTCCATAAATATTATGTGCTTCTTTATGTTCCATTTTCTGACCATCATTATCAAATACTATATCTTCGGGTAAAGGACCATTAAAACTGGCAGGTTCATTCATATCATTCCAAATACCATCAATCCCAATTTCTAATAATTTTTGATGATTATTACCCCACCATTTTCTGCAGCCTGAACTAGTAAAGTCAGGGAAAATGCATTCCCCGGGCCAGACTTCATTTACATAAGGAATTCCATCCGGATCAGTTAAATAATATTTATTTTCAAGACACTGATCATAAACTTGATAATCTTTTTCTTTTTTTATACCAGGGTCAATAATTGTAACAACTTTAAAACCTTTTTCGTGCAGATTTCCGATCATTTCTTTCATATCTCTAAATTTATCTTCATCCCAGGTAAAAACCTTATAATCATCCATATAATCAATATCTAAATGAATTACATCACAGGGAATATCTTTTTTCCTAAAGTTATCAGCAATTGCTTCAACTCTCTCTCGACTGTCATAACTCCAGCGGCTCTGATGATTGCCAAGAGTCCATTTTTGGGGCAGGGGAGTTCTCCCTGTTAGTTTAGTATAGGAATCAATTACCTTTTTAGCTGAAGGACCATTAATAAAATAATAATTCAAACTGCCACCCTCAGCTCCATAATAGAAATAGTCTTCATTTTCTTTGCCGAAGTCAAAATAGGATCTAAAAGTATTATCAAAGAACAAACCATAAGCATAATCATCTTTCAATCCCAGCACAAAAGGGATTGATTTATACAATACTTCAAAACTCTCTACATGAGGAGATGGATCATCAGTATTCCAAAGCTGATATCTGTATCCTTTTTTATTTAAATGACCGGTTCTGTCACCTAAACCATAAAATTTTTCTGCAGTAGATATCTCTCTTAAAATCTCAACTGACTGCTCCTTTAATTCTCCCTGTAATTTATGCCCCTCTTCTTCCGCAAGATTACTGCTTTTTTTTCTGATAAAAGGATCTCTTTTTTGGGAATAATCTTTAGAGATCGGGTTATGATCTAAATCATAAAAATCTACTTCAAAATTGTTTTTTATTTCAATAACTAGTTCAGCTGTAGTTATTATCAATTTATCTTTTTTATTTTCAACTTCAAAGTTAAGATCAGCAGAATTAAAATTATTACCTTCAACCGCAAAAGAATCATAATCTTTGTAACCAGCTTCAAAAAGTTGAATGACTCCCGCTTCAATTATTTTAACAAAAAAAGTCTGAGATTCATAGACTAATTTAATTTGATTATTTTCAACTTGATAGTTTTTTAATTTAGCTGCCAAATTTATCACTCCTACTCTTATTTTTTGATATAATCAGATAGCATGTTAATTGTATTTTTTTGTGAATAATTAGTTATTTTAGTAAGATAAGCATTTAAAAACACTAATATCTTTTCAACTGCTGAAAGTAATTCAGCTTTAATGATTTGATTAATCTCTAAACTCAATTCAGGATAATTATATTCAAATCTTCTAAAAGGGTCAAGGTTATCTAGATTATTTAGCTCAGAACTTTCGATATTCTTTTCTATTAATAATAATAATTGTCTTAACGCTTTTTCTTTAATAAAGTAATGAGCACTAATCTTTTCTCCTCTTTTATATCTTCCTACCCCAATAAAAATATCGGTTAATAAATTACCAATCAACCCTTCATTATCTTCTAAGAGATTAGATGAATTGGAGGTACTGTTTACAATTTCTTCTATATAGTCTGTAATATTAAATTTATCAAATAAAAGTCTATAACTATTGATTTTAAGATTTTTTAAATTTTCTAACTCAAAAACAGCATATTCAATTAAGTGCATATTTTCAAAAATAACCTTCCTGCTGTTGTCCGACTCTTTATAGGTGAAAACAACTTGATATTCATCTGGAAGCCAGAAAAGATTATTTATATACTTCTCCTCACTCCCCTTTTTTATAATTATAGAAAAATCATGATCAGACCAGAGATCTGGATCATGATCTTTCTCAGCCATAGAACCAAGTGCCAGCAAAGCTATAATATCATCTTTAGGCCTCAGATTCTGACATAATTTTTTTGTGAATTTATGATAATTTTTTAATTTCATTTTTAATCACTCATTAGTTATTTTATAGACAAAGAAATCATTATTATTTTTGCTTTTAGAAATTAAAGTATTTTCAAATCTATCTTCTTTAGCTATTATATATATTACTTTTAAATCTCCGCTAAACTCTGCTTTTATTTTATTACCAGATTGAGTTAATATTATTTTATTATTCAGATCATCTTCAAATGTGTATGACTCTATATTCCCATTTATCCAGAAAGTAAGTCCCGCATATTCATCTAAATCATTACCTATAAAATTACCAATCTCAAAATCATCACTCAGGTTAAGGGGAATAACAGAATTGTTTTTTATAAAAACAGGTATTTTTTCTAAATCAGCTAAGTACTTAATTAACTGATTTCCCTGATATTCTCTTCCATTCCAGAAATCAATCCACTTTCCTTCTGGTAAATATATATCTCTCTGACGAGAATCCTTTTCTACTATAGGAGCAATCAACAATTTTCTGCCGAATAAGTACTGATCTTCGATATTCGTCGCATATTTATCTTCAGGATAATCATAGATAAAAGGTCTCATCATTGGCTCATTATTTATTGCTGCATTAGCTGCTTCTTGATAAATATATGGTATTAAATTCATTCTTAAATTTGCATAATCTCTATAAATATTTAAAGCTTCTTCACTCTCTGTTCTTTCAGCAATATTCCAGGGGCTGCGATCCCAGTTATCTGTTTCAAGATAATTTTCAGAGTGAAACTGCATTACAGGACAAAAAACTGCCATTTGAGTTGAGCGAATAAACAATTCTGCTGTTGGAATTTCTCCAGAAAAGCCACCAATATCCCAGCCCCAAAAAGGATTACCAGAGATATTCATTGATAGCCCTGCAACAATCATATTTTTTAATGTCTCAAAATCTGAGATCTGATCTCCACCCCAATAAATAGGATATTTTTGAGCACCACTAAAACCCGCTCGACTAAAAGTGATTCTCTCATCTCCTATAAAATCATTGTAGGCTTTAATATAGCTAATTGGATATTCATTTCTCATTTCCATTCCAGTTTTACCATCAGCAAATTTTATATTTTCATCAAAAACAAATTCTCCCCCATCTGTTTTAAAACCATCTACATCAAGTTCATCAATTAAATAATTTCTTTTTTCAAACCACCATTTTACTGCCTCAGGATTATTAAAGTCTAAAAGCAGACTACCTTTAAACCAGCCATCTGGTATTCTATAAGGACTCCCATCTTCATTTAAGACACAGTAATTATTCTCTATCACAAATTTTTCATCATTTAAGTGCTGCTGATTATTGCTTTCTGGCTTTCTGATGATTGGAATCTGCCATAAAATAAATTTCAAGTTGCTCTCATGTATATTTTCTATCATAGCTTTCGGATCAGGCCATTTACCCTCTTTACTAAAATCAAAATCATCATAATCAAAACTTTCTTTTCCATCTTTTAAATTATATTCAGCATCATTAAAGATGTAGAAAGTTGATTCATCACTCCAGGCTTCAGCTACAATAACAGTTGCCGGAATCTCAAATTTATTCATTAATTCCATTTGATTTGTAACAATTTCTTGACTGTTCCAGCTATTACCTGACATCCAGGGACCAAAAACCCATTTAGGTGGTAATTTTGCCCCACCTACTTTTTGGAGATACTTCTTTAAAATTGATTTAGGATTTCCAGTAAATAAATCAAAATCTAGATTACTGCTATTATTATTGAGCTGGGTCTTAATTTTCAAGACTTTATTACCTTGATTTAAGGAAAATTTAATATAATTTGGAGTATTAATATTTAAACCAAAACCATTTAAAGTAAAGAAGAATGGTACTGGTATATAAGTTTTATTTTCCTGGTACAAATATTCATTATAAACACAAATATCTGGTGCTAATTCTTTTTGATTTAAACTATTATACCTTTCTCCAAAACCAAAGAAATCTTCTGCAATGTTTTTAAAATTGATTTTAAGCTGAAACTTACCATTAAAATAATCAACTAATTCAAAAGGCGCTAAAATTTTGGTCTCTGATTCTAACAACACTTCTTCTTTCTTCTTAATAATTATACTGAATGGTTCTTTAGTAATTTGAACCATAATTCCCGTATTATCATTTTTTAATGAATATTTATCATTAGTTTTATTAAATTCACATCTTTCTTCTCCTTTAATGTTTATTTGCTCTAAAGAAAAAGAACTGCGTAAATTGCCCTTATCAAAATAAAAATAAATTCTTGGATTTATTTTTGCTATCTCTGAAAAAATAACTTCTAAAAAATTATTATGTTGATTATAATTAACTTTTTCAATAGTATCTAATTCATAATTTTTCCCAGTAATAAATTCAAATTTATCAGAGTTGATATTAACATATTTATTATTAATACTAATATTATATTCAATTTTGTCTTCAGCAGAAAATCTTCCTAATTCAAACTTATAATATTTTTTTTCATTCACATGATCAATTACTATTTCAGATTTTAGTTTATTCTGTTCTTTTCCGTTTAAATTCCAATTTAAAAAAACATCTTTTTCAGGTATATTATTTGGTTCAATAATTGCTTTAACAATTACAAAATCATTTTCGATGGGCTTTCTAGGTATTCTTTCGAAATCAAAACTCCTATATGGGTCATTAAACCCTTCTGGTATGTGCTTGATATTATATTCCTTCATAGTTAATCTCTCCTAAATTTCTAAAATTATTAAGAGGTAGTATATAAATTTTAACAGTTATTAAGCTTGTTGATATACTACCTCTCATGATGATTATTATATTTAATTAATTATTAATTAATTTCTATAGTTGATTCTAATTGTTCTTGTGCTTCGTTTAAAGCCTCTTTAGGGGTTTTTAATCCATCTCTTGCTGCCTGAATCTGTTGATTGATTATATCTGACATCTCAGCAAATTGTTCAATAACAGGAGGAGTTACCAGATAATCAAGCGACTCGAAAACTGCCTGTCTGTTTTCAGGCGGAGTTTTTTCTGTATATTCATCTAAAATATCTTGATCTGTAATAGCAGGAAGTTCCCAGCCACTTTCAACCCTGATTTGAGCTGCTGCTTTACTTGCCGATAAGAAACTCATCCACTTAAATGCTTCGTCAGATTTATCAGTATCTTTGTTCATAACTAAGCCATTAGCAAAAAAGTGGGTTGCTTTTTGAGTATTACCTGGTTCCACTTCTATATCCCATTCAAAATCAATGTTTTTATCAAAATCAGGAAAAGCCCAGATACCAGTTACAATCATCCCCACTCGTCCAGACTTAAATAAATCCCAGTCCTGCATGCCAGAAAGTTGTGCTTCTGTGGGCATTACATTACTTTCTTGAACTCTGTTTATCATATATTCCAGTGTCTTAATGTTTTGCGGTGAATTAATAACAAACTCATTTTTTTCAGTATCAATGATAGAACCACCATTTTGCTCAACCATCTTATAAAATTCCCAAAAAGTCACAGGTTGATAAATTCCATATATATTATTATCCAAGTCTCTAATTTGTTTGGCTGCTGCTAAAGAATCATCCCACTTCCAGTCACTGCTGGGATAATCAACTCCAGCCTGATCAAACAATTCTTCATTATAAAACAATACTACATTTGAAAAACTAAATGGTAGACCATACTGATTGTCATTTATCTTAAAAGCATTTAAAGCCTTTTCATTTAATTGGGATTTATTAAAATCAGCTGCATCAATTGTCTTATCTAATTCTTTTAATACATTTTTCTTGGCATAGGTAACAAAATTTTCATAATTTAATTCATAAACATCAGGAGCTAATCCACCGGCAATTTTGGTCTGTAAATTAACAAAGTAGTCCTCATAACCAACTGTAATGATATTGATTTTGATATCTGGATTTTCTTTTTCAAATTCATCTTTCATCTGATTTAGGTACTCTAAATTTTCACCGCTACCAGAAAAAGTCATAAAATCTACTTCCACAGTTTCTTGAGCTAGAACACCTGAACTAAAGCCTAGTAAAGCTATAAAAATACTCATCATTAATAATATAGATATTCTTTTAAACATTTTTTTCCTCCCTATAAATCCTTTTTTTAAAAGATTTTCATTAAGAAATTAACTAATTCTTAAATTTATTTTCCACCTCCAGTTATTTATTTAGCCTTTAATTCCACCAACACTTAAACCTTTTTCGAAATATTTCTGCGCAAAAATATAGACCATTAACATCGGAATAATCGAAATTAGACTCCCAGCCATCAATAAATTATATTGTTCTCCATACTGACCATTTAATAAGCTTAAACCAACTGGAAGTGTCATTTTACTTCTATCTGTAAGTACTATTAAGGGCCAGAGGTATCTGTTCCAGGCTTCCATAAATGTAATTACTGTTAAGGTAGCCAAAGTTGGTTTAATAAGTGGTAACACTATATCTTTAAAAATTTTAAATTGTGAAGAACCTTCCATGATTGCTGCCTCAATATATGAATCAGGGACAGTTTTAATATTTTGCCGCAACATAAATGTAGCAAAAGCATTAAATAAGGAAGGGAGCATTAGCCCTGTAAATGTATTTAACAATCTTATTTCTCTAATTATCAAAAAATTGGGGATCATGGTCACCTGTTTGGGAATCATAAGAGTTGCAAGGTAAAGCGAAAATAGAACTTCACGTCCCTTAAATTCAAATTTAGCAAAGATGTATGCTGCCATTGCTGAGGATAAGACAGTGATCAATGTTGTTACAACTGCTACAAAAACACTATTAAAAATAGCTCTAGCAAAAGGAAAAATATTAAAAACTCTTTTATATGCATCTAAATTTGGATTTTCAGGAATCCACTTTATTGGAATTGTCATTACCGCCCCACTATTTTTTAAAGAAGTACTTATCATCCAGAAAAAAGGTAAGAGCATAAATATTGCAATAATAGTTGCTAAACTATAAAAAATTATTCCACTTTTCAGTTTATTATGATTCATAATGAACCCACCTTTTCTGCAATTTCATCTGTAAAAGTGTCACAACAAAGACTATAATAAATAATAACCAGGAAAAAGCTGAAGCATAACCCATCTTATAATACTGAAAAGCATATTTATAAATTCTTTCGACCATTACCTGGGTTGCTCCATTTGGACCTCCCTGAGTCATAATCATTACCTGGGGAAAAAGTTGAAAAGAGTTAATTAAAGAAATTATAATTACAAATAATAATGTGGGAGAAATCAAAGGCAGTGTTATGTTCTTAAATCTCTGCCAGCTATTAGCACCATCAATTTCTGCCGCTTCATAATAAGTTGGAGAAATTCCTCTTAGACCTGAAAATAAAATCAAACCAAAAAACCCAACATCTTTCCAGATGCTAGCAAGCACTATACCCGGCATAGCCCATGTCTGATCATATAGCCAGCCAGGACCCTGTAAACCAATAAAATTAAGAAGATTATTTAAGACTCCAAATTGAGGGTTCAAAACAATTTTCCAGATTAATGAGCCAGCAACCCAGGATGTAATTACTGGTATATAATATAAAGTTCTATATATTTTTATCCCCTTAAATTTATTGTTTAATAATAGGGCTAGAGAAAGTGACGAAATCAAAATTAAAGGAATATAGAGAATAATGTAATACAGAGTATTATTTAAAACTCTCCAGAATTCATTCCCCTTTAGAATATTAATGAAATTATCTAATCCAATTAGTTTAGGTGGACCACTTATAATATCCCATTCAGAAAAACTAAGAGTCAAAGAACCCAACATTGGCAAAATTCCGAATACTATTAACCCCAGAACACTGGGAAGCAAAAACAAAAATATACTTAGATATTTATTCTTCTTATTATAAAAGATCATTTAGATTACTCCTTAAATTAGTTATTTTGCTCTAAAAAATCTTCTTGTTGAAAAATTATCTCTTCAACAGTTTTTTCATCACTAACTAAAACATCAAGAAAACCATTCCTTAATCCTCCTAAAATAGCTTCTGTAGTGTCTAATGAAGTTGCAACACCAATTACCGTTTCAATATCTTTAAGCTCAGCTAAGGATATACTTAAAACCCGGTCATCAATTAACTTGCTACAGATATTTCCATTAATATCATAGAATCTAAAACAACTCTGACCTACTGCACTTTTTTTATCAAGTAAATCTAAATCATCTTCGGTTAAGTTATCTACCTGAACCAAAGATCTGTGTTTCCACAAAGCATCAAGTCCCATTAAAGCAATATCAACATTCTTACCCTTTTCTAAAATTGATCCTATTTCTTTATCTTTTTTTAAATTATCTACTAAAGTTGAATTGCTAACAAATCCAGGTGCATGCATTAAGTGAGATTGTCCATCTAAAATATTAGAAAGTTCATTTGTTAGACTAAAGGATTGTAAAGTTGTTGAAGTTTGACCAAGCCCACCTATTAATTGAACAACCTCTATTCCTGTTGTTTCAGCCAGATTTAGTGATTTCATTGATTTAATCATTTCATATACTGAAATCCCCCAGGAAACACCTATCTTTTGATTACTTTTAATAATAGTGTTTAAATAATTTGCTGCTGCCTGACCAACAACCTGTCTAATCATATCTGGAATATAACTGGTAGTGGGAACAACAATTGCATCTTTTAAACCAAAATATTTCTTTAGCGATTCTTCAAGATGTTCACAGGAATCAACTGTATCTAAAATAGTAATTTTCACTATCCCTTCGTTCTTTGCTTCAGTTAACATCCGTGAAATTTGCGAGCGGGAAACATCTACTATTTTTGCAATTTCCTTTTGATTCATGTTCTTTTCATAGTACAAATGGGCTACTTTTTTCAGAGTTCTCATTCTTTCTCTGTTAATTTTAATCACCTCTGTTCATTTTTTTAACATATGTGATAATATTTATTTATATTATTTTACTATATTTAAATTATAATACTATATAATGGGCTTTGTCAAGCAATTTTCAGATTTTTTTATTAATAATTTTGCACATATGTGAATATAATATATAAAATAAGTGCTAATATCTATTATAGACCATCATGATCACTAGTATCAAAAAAATAACCTGCTCCTTAAAATAAGAAACAGGCTAAAAATAATATAGTTATATTTAATCTCTCCATTTGTGAATCACCGCACTTGAACCCGGTTCAAAACGGCCGTTTTGGACCGGGTTCAATAAGCTATCATTTCTCCATTGAATCATCAAAGGCCAGCTCAGAGGGTTTAAAGTCAATCTCGCGGACAAAGTTGAGTGCCTCCCGAGCTCCATAGATCCGATCCATCCCGCTGTCTTCCCATTCCACAGAAAGGGGACCGGTGTAATTCATTTTGTTAAGTTCGCGGATAATCTCGTCAAAATCTATATCTCCGTGACCGAGGGAGCGAAAATCCCAGCCGCGGCGGCGGTCACCAAAGGGCAGGTGAGAACCTAAAATACCTTCTCTGCCGTTTAGAGTTACTGCCGCATCCTTCATATGCACATGATAGATCCGCTCACTGAAATCCCGCAAAAAGAGATGGGGAGTCAGCCCCTGCCAGATTAAATGGCTCGGGTCAAAGTTGATGCCAAATTCAGGCCGCCAGTCAAACTTATCCAGCAGCTTTTCGGTTGTGTAAAAATCAAAGGCAATTTCTGTTGGGTGAACTTCGAGAGCAAATTTGACTCCATTTTCCTTAAAAACATCAAGAATTGGATTCCAGAGTTCAACTATCCGTTCAAAACCCTCTTCGACCATCTCCTGCGTAGTCTGAGGAAAAGAGTAGAAAAACTTCCAGATTGGAGAGCCTGTAAAACCGGTAACTGTATCCACACCAAGGTTTTTGGCAGCCACTGCTGTCAGCTGCATCTCCTCTACCGCCCATTTTCTAATTTCATCTGGCTTGCCTGCATATTTTTCCGGGGCAAAATTATCAAGGCGGGGATCATAGCGGTCACCCACACACTGGCCGGCGAGGTGGTTGCCGATGGCCCAGACTCCCAGGTTATATTTATTAAGAATCTCCAGTTTCTTTTCTACATAGGAACTTTCCTCTGCCGCTTTCTGAACATCTAAGTGATCTCCCCAGCAGGCTATTTCCAGACCATCATAACCAATTTCACTTACGGTCTGAGCTAAGTTCTCAAATTTCATATCTGCCCACTGGCCGGTAAATAGCGTTACTTTTCGTCCCATAGTCAACACTTCCTTTCACTTGGCTGTTTAAATTTTAGAAATTAATCAGTCAAATCAAACTCAAAATTGCTTACAAATATTTGAGCTAGTCTATTTCCACCCAGTTCTGCTCCCGACTGCTCTTTAAGATGGCTTCCGTAATCTTTACTTCCTGCTGGCCGTCAGCAAAGGTGGCAAAGTCATAATCAGCCGGATCCCCAGCAGCCAGGATGCAGTCATAAAAATCTTTAATTGAATTCTTTAAGCCTTCAGACCAGCCCTCAATATGACCGCCCGGGTAATAGCAGCGCTCGGCAGCCTTTCCCTCTAAAAGTGAAGGATCGCGAACTAAATCCTGATTGGCCTCTTCCCGATGACCAATAAAAAGATGGTTGGCCTTTTCCTGGGACCAGCTCAAGCTTTTTTTGCTGCCGCTGATCTCGATAAAAAGATCATTTTTGTGGCCGGCGTCAACCTGAGAAACAGTAAAATTACCGGCTGTACCATCCTCCAGTTCAAAAAGTACAGAGGCATAATCTTCTGTCTCCACCTGGTAGCTTTCGTATTCTACTTCCTTTTCTGCCCGGGCAAAACTTTTCACTTCAGAAAGCGGTCTTTTCCGCTCCGGATGCACAATTTTTGTATTAGCAATTAAGCGCTTTATTTTCTTGCCGGTCAGATACTGCAAGAGATCACAGAAATGAGAGCCGATGTCAGCCACAACTCGCGATTTCCCACCTTTTTCTGGATCAACCCGCCAGCTGTAGTCGTTTTCAAAAAGCATCCAGTCCTGCAGGTAATGTCCCTGAATATGAAAGAGTTTTCCCAGCTCCTCCTGCACCTGATTCTGCATCTTTTTAACCAGAGGGTAGTGGCGGTAATTATAATTCACTCCGGCATATATGTTTTTGTCTGCGATGATTTCTAAGAGCTCGCTGCCTTCTTTTGTATTCATCACCAGTGGTTTTTCAGCAAAAACATGGACTCCCGCCTCCAAAAAAGCCTTATTAACCGGAAAGTGAAGGTAGTTGGGTGTGCAGTTGTGGACTACATCCAGCTCTTCTTCTGCCAGCATTTCCTGATAATCAGCATAATATGCCGGAACATTCAACTTTTCTGCCGCCTTTTTTGAAGATTCGAGGCTGCTGGCTACAACTGCTTTGACTTCAACATTACCGAGTCTTCTCAAAGCTTCAACATGGGCTGCTCCAACAAAACCTGTACCAATAATTCCAACTTTAAGCTTTGACATCAGATCACATCCTTTTCTGGTCGCTTAAATAAAATGATATTTTCAGAATAACAATTATTTAAAAATTAAACTGTTTTCTGTTTTTTCTGCATTAAAACTGCTCCGATTAGAATTAGGCCCTTAAAGGCTTCACGAAGAAATGGCGGTACTCCGAGCAGATTGAGCAGGTTATTCATAACAGCAATAATTAAAACACCAAGTAAGGTACCGATAACCGTTCCCCGACCACCACTCATACTGGTTCCACCAACAACAGCGGCTGCGATGGCTTCCATCTCATAACCGCTGCCGGCATTGGCATAATCCATCGAACCGATCCGGGAAACCTGAATAATTGCCGCAAAGGAGACCAGCAGTCCAGTAATCGCATAAACCCGGCGCTTAACTTTTTTGACATTAACTCCAGACAGGTTGGCCGAGCGCTCATTGGAGCCGACAGCAATTATCTGGCGGCCAAAGGTCGTCCGCTTGGACATAAAATATAATACTGCTGCAATCAAAAGCCAGTAAATAATGGGCATCATGCGAAACCTGCCGATCTGAAAGTTTGAAATCGGCAAAAACTCAAGCGGGACGCGCGGGTTATAGCCCTGCATAAAGTGCTGGGTTACACTGCGGTAGAGCTTCATTGTAGCCAGAGTTACCACAAAGGGTGGTATTCCTCCCCTGGTAATTAAAATCCCATTTAAATTACCCAGAAAATAGCCGAAGGCAAGTGAGACTAAAATTGCAATTAAAATTGCCGGAATCCCTTCGATTCCTAAATTTATTAAAATCCCATTGGGGCCTCTATCGATCAGCATCATCAACGCTGCTCCAACTGCCACCATTGTCGAGCCAACTGAAAGGTCAATCCCGGCTGACATGATAACAAAGGACATGCCCAGCGCTATCAGACCAACCCCGGCATTATTCCGCAAAATATTAATCCAGTTATTAGTCCAGGTGAAAAACCAGCTGCCAAAAGAATCATAATCAAAACCAAGACTCCAGGTCTGTAAAATAATCATCACTATCAGAGCAATCCCGGTGCTGAAAATTGGCTCA